>Ga0182030_10001530_pt1 | contig 47752 bp, 43 predicted proteins | sample 812S3MmetaG_FD_121299 | JGI IMG/M metagenome (GOLD analysis project Ga0182030, IMG submission 121299) | Permafrost microbial communities from Stordalen Mire, Sweden - 812S3M metaG (Illumina Assembly) | ecosystem: Environmental > Terrestrial > Soil > Wetlands > Permafrost | place: Sweden...
CCGGTCAAAACCCTGACGGCTGCTTCTTCACTCGTCGCTCTCCTCTCCACTGATCCCCTGAGGGAAAAAATCAACAAAATCCAACCCATCGCGCCAACGGCTCTTTATTCAGCGTTTCCCTAACACGGAAGACGGCATCAAGTCCCTTTCTCCCCAAGGCGGTTTAACGGCCCAATTCGAGCCGGGTTTTATCACCATGCCAGAGGCTCTGGTTGGAGCCTGGAGTTTTGTCCGGGGCGACAAGGCCACGGCGGCGGCAGTGCTGTTTCCCTGCTTCGATGCGTCGAAGGATGATCGGTGGATTGATTGGGCCACGCGGGACATGCTCGGCAACCGGTATCACCAGCAGATGCTGGATGAGTTTTCCCTCAAGCGCGATTACGCCGCGGCGCTTGGTTATGCCCAACATCTGAGCAAGCCGATTTTCGACGGCTTCAATTATCAGGATCGCGCCAAAGAACTCGCCGTCCAGTTGCCCAAGCGGATGGAGGACTTCAAGACTTTCACCCTGCCGAAACCCGATGAATGGGCGACGCAAAAGACAGTGATGAAACGGGAAGATCAAATTTCTTTTCTCGCGGCTCATCTCCGATTGCTCAATTGCGTCCAAATGATGCAGCCGGGCGGGGTGTCGTATGCCGACCCGCAATACGCTCAGCCATTTTCTCTTTTGCACGATCCTGTACCCAACCCCGGCGCAGGTACATGGTCGTATCCGCAGGGTACCGAGGTCATCAATCCATACAATGAGCTGAAGGGGATGTCCCTTTCCGCTTCTGATATCAGGCTCTTGCTTCCGTGCGTGACCGATGACGACTACTTGCCGACCTATAGTTACTGGCGAAATTTTCATCCTGGACGCACCCTCCACCGCGTCTCGTGGCCCGTCACCGAGTTGGTCAATGAAGCCGCGCAGGAAACCCTAGTCGACCTCAATAGCCTCGACGGTCTCGACGACGCAGGCAAACAGGCCGCGCTCGCCAAAATCAAGGCGTGGTGTGATGCGCACGCAGGCAAGTCGGCCTCGGATCTACTCGCTGACACAATTCAGGCTACGAAAGATGAAAAGGACTTCGTCCAGGCCGTAGGAAAAGCCGCTGAACAGAAGCGAACGGATCTCTTGTTGCTCGCGGCTGCCCGGGCCAAGGATTTTCCGGATTCGTCCGCGACGGCAAAAGTCGCTCAGGTCTGTTACCAGTCGGGGCTCCCGGGTTTCGTCGAACAGGCCCGCACCTGGATCAAGGACACGGACAAACAGGCGGCGATAGACGCGGCCAAACCACCCAAGCCCGCCGATGCTCCAATCTACTTGGGTGAAGTCGACCCGCCCTTTGCCGATTACAGCGTCACGCGCTTCTGGTCCGCGCTTATTCTCCTGCGCGATGGAGATCAGACGAAGGTCGAGGGGTTCGATGTTCTGCGCCCGTTGCTGAAGGCAGACGACGGAAGCTACTATTACCCCAGGTGCATGGGCGCTCTGCTGGGCACCAAAGATGAAAAGGTAACCGCCCTTGCGTGCAATGTCCTGAAAAAGCCCGCGATTTTGACGACTCCATGGGATTCAGGAGATGACATCCGCCGGCTGTTTCTCGCGGGGCGCCCGGAATGCCGGGATTTTCTTATTGCGACCTTGAAAAACAATTCTCCAGACGGGCAATCGACGATGGACAAGCAAATTGATGACAAGAAGGTGACGGAGCCGATTTTGAAGGGTCGGTCAATTGCCGAGATCATCTGCCAGTGGCGCAACGATAACTACACCATCGACGAGAGTCTGCCGAACACTGTTCAAATCAAGAAGCGAAAGGAACTGGCGGATTGGATCAACGCACAGTTCGACCTCATCCGTCAGGGAAAGCCCCCTCAGATGAACACTCAACTTTCTGCGGATATACTAGAGTGGCACATCGATGCTCCTTGAATGAGGTAAAGGGACTAAAATGCGCTGTGGGGGTCTTTACGCGCGAAATTAGAGGTAGAGTAGCAGGGGATAGGCATCTTTTTACTCCTCGCCAGCAAGTTTACGTGGTCTTCCTCGCGGACGTAAAGTTGATTCCATGCCAGCTTCGGCGATCAACTGGTCAACCCAGTCCGGTAGTCCGAAGGGAGTACCGCCCGAAACAACGCGAGAAGTGCGGTTGCCGTTGAGGTCGTAGGTCAAGGCGACGCCGCGCGTACCGTCGGTGTAACCGGTGAGCTGGTTGAGGTTGTTGTAGGTGTAGCTGACCGAGGTCGCGTCCGTGCCGGTGATGGTTTTGGTCAGGCGGTTGTTGGCGTTGTCGTAGGTGGTGGTGGTTACTGCACCGCCGCCAGGGACAGCGGCGGCTACCTCTTGCGTCAGCCGATTGATAGTGTCATATGTATTGGTGACCAGCCGGTTGTTTGGGAACGAGGGAAGCTGTTACTGCCTTTCGCAGAGATCTCTTCAACGACTCTGTTTCCGCCGCACGTTCCCGGTATCCTTTATTTTTGAGGCAACAAAGATATCAATTGCCAGGCTACTTCGCGGAGGGGAGCTTCAGCAGCTTTCCTGAGCGCCGAATCAGGTCCGATGCTTCGACGGCAAGGAGGAACTCGTCGCTCTTTTGGGAGATTTCCCGTTCGAGCATCATTTCCCGGAGCGTTTCCACGTCCGAGGTCTCCAGCAGCTTGACGAAGCCGATTTGGTGCAGGGTGTCCAGATTCAGGCGCACAATCTCTTCTTCCAGGCCCAGATAGTCCGCCAAGTCCTCGGAGCGCACGCCCTCGGCCAGAAGTTGCCGGCTTTGCTGGTAAAACAGTTTCAAGTCGGGATCAATCGCTATTTCCGGCGGCGGTGTTTCGAGCATGTAAAAAAGTTGCGGGGCGAGAAGGGCGCGTTGCCTGGCCAGTTTTTCGTCGACGTGGAGGACCAGCAACATGACAAGCTCGCTGATCGGGAGCGGTTCCTCGCTCCGCACGGAAACAACCGGTTGGGCGGAGAATTCAAACATGCCGTCTCCCGTTTCGACCATGAAACTGAGTTCCGTGACAATTTGAGCGCGCTCCGTCAGAAAGTATTCGCCGATGTGCAGCCCGTGAGCCTGGCTCTCGGCCAAATCGATTTCCACAGCGGGAAGCTCCGGCACGTCATAAATCCGCAGCCGCCCCGTCCTGCTCCCGATCAAAAGCAAAACTTCCGGTAAGGGGAACTCGGACAAATTACCAACGAGCGGCATTTTTTCCTCCAAGGCTCAACTATTCTTAAATCAGCTTATTCTAACCAGTTCTTCTCAGGGTGTCCATGATGGAATAGGTGCTAACGTGCACAACACTGATCCAATGTTGCCAATCGCGCGGACATCGGTAAGAATGTCGGAACCATTTCGATTTTCGCCTGAGGCGCTGGTCGGCACTTATCCGTGAATTTTTCTCCACGTCATCTTCATTTTCGGACCAGCACGCCAGCCCTGGCTGGTTTTTTGGTCGGCGCCCTTTGCCTGGGCGGCTGTTCGCCCACGATCAATCTGGCCACGCCGAAACCGGTCAAGGTCGACGTGGGCGTGCGGCTGGATGTTTACCAAAAAACGGCCCCCACCAAGGCGAAGGAGGAGCAATCGAGCCTGGAGATTGCCAAAAACCGGCGTTTGCGCTCCGGTCAGATTCAACAGTTAAAGAACGACGGCATCGCGGGAGAGAACCGCGACGGCTATATCGACTTGAGGAAGCCGCCGACGGACGCCAAATACTTGAGTTACGCCCAAGGGGTGGTGGATGCCGAAAATGCGGATCGCTCCTTTCTTTACCTGGCCAACGCTCAAGCCCAGAATAAACCGTTGGAAATGATCGAACGCGAGTATGCTCAACTATGGAGCGATCGCGCCTTTCCGGGAGAATGGGTACAGAAAGAAAACGGAACTTGGACGCAGAAGTAAGATCAACTCAACGGTCCGCGGAACCGCAGCGTCCTGGACGCTCGCCTTCCCCGAACGATGCTGTCCCGGAAACCGGGGGGCGCGGTCCCGTCCTGCCCGTTAAACGCCACTATTCGCGACGGCGAGCCGTGGTCAGCCTGCTGGTCTGGCTGACGGTGGTGGCTGCTTTCATCCCCCTGGTCATTGATTTCACCAGCCGCATCCAGAGCACTCTTACCGGAACTAAAGGGACGCCGTCGGAAAATGTCCGCATCAACGTGGTGAAAAACTTCTCCACGGCCCTGGCCTTCCCCACCGCGATTGTCTGGGATGCCAAAGGCCTTCCGCCCGACGAGGCCGATGCAGCCTGGAAAAACCTGCTCGCGGCGATACGCGCTGATCCAACCGTAAACGATGTGACCGACGGCAACGTCATGATCGAGAACTGGCCGAGGAGCGACTGGCACGCCGCTTTCGTGGCCGTCGGGGCGAGCACCTATGGTGGAGCGGAAGCAATTGTGCACAACCTGCGGGCCGACGTGGCCAAGCTCTCTTTTCCCGGCGCCCAAAAGCCCTGGGTCACCGGCGGCCCGGCCCTCTTTCTGGACCTGAACCTTGCCTCGACTGAATCGCTGCGCTCCGGTGAACTGATTGCGTTGCCGGTCGCCTTCGTCATTTTGCTCCTGGTTTTTCGTTCGTTCGTCGCGGCTTTTCTACCGGTCATGGTCGCCACCATCGGTGTCGTTTGCACGCTGGGCATCCTGAGTTTTCTCTCGTTGCCCCACCCCCATCTCTCGCTGCCGGCCATGGGAGTGACCTTTTTCGTGCCGAACCTGGTGACCATGATCGGGTTGGGCGTCGGCATCGATTACTGCCTCATTTATCTCGCCCGCTATCGGCGCGAGCGGGCCAACCACCTGACGACCCAGGAAGCTCTGCAACTGACGCGGCAGACCGCGGGCAAAACGGTTCTGGCCTCCGCCGTACTGGTCATGAGCGGTTTCCTCACCCTTCTTTTTATACCGCTCGAATTTTTCACTTCCATTGCAGTGGGCGGAATGCTTGTGGTCGCCTGCGTGGCCCTGGCGACGCTGACGCTTCTGCCCGCCATGATTTTCCTGGTCGGGTCGAAATTGGAATGGGGCAGCTCGGTGCTTTGCCCGATGAGCCGGCTAAAAGTCGGACGCCCTTTTTTTGACCATTGGGGGCAATTCGTGGTGCGCCGGAAGTGGGGCTGCGTGGCGGTCGGGCTGATCCTCCTGACCCTTTTGGCGATACCCTTTTTCCGTCTCAATATCGCGTCGGTGGAGGCGAAAAATATCCCGTCGAAATCGGAGTCGCGGCGGGGTTACGAAAGCCTGGCTGAAAATCTTGGGGCGGGTTGGATGATGCCGGCCATCATCCTCGTGCAGCATCCCACGAAGGATTGGATGAATGCCGACGGTCTGGCGCAGGAGAAAAACCTGGTTGATCAACTAGCGCAGCTCGACAATACCGAGAAGGTCCTGACTGTCACGGACAACAGCGGTTCCCGGCGCTCTCAGCAGACGCGGATGGGATTATTGACCAGTTTTAACGATACCTCGCAGAGCGTCATCCTGATGCTGAGCCGCACCGATCCGGAGTCTCCGACGGCGCGGACATGGCTCGGTAACATTACGAAGAAGTTGAACGAATCCGAAAAAGCGATACCGGACGGCCCCCGTTACTCGTTGGGCGGCCTGCCTTCCGTCACGCTCTCGGCCGACAACGTCATTATGGGTGCGCTGCCGATGGTGATTCTCGCCACGCTGGCCAGCACCTTTGTTTTATTGACCCTTTTCATGCGTTCGGTTTTGGTCTCGTTGAAAGCGATCATCCTCAATCTTTTTTGCGTCATGGCCGCCTATGGTTTCCAGGTCGTCTGCTTTCAGGATGGATGGGGCGCCAAGCTGTTCCATCTCTACCCAACGGATGGATTGAATACCGTTGTCCTGGTCATCTGCTTTTGCGCCTTGTTTGGCCTTTCGATGGACTACGAGGTTTTCATCCTCAGCGCCGTGCGCGAGAGCTGGCTTGATAACCACAACATAAGCCTGGCCGTGCAGGAGGGGCTTCTTCGCGTAGCGGGTATCATCACGTCCGCCGCCTTCATCATGATCGCGGTGTTCCTCTCCTTTGCCTTTGGCGACGTGGTCGAAATCGAGCAGCTGGGAGTCGGTCTTTCGTTCGCCGTACTTTTGGATGCCACCGTGATTCGTCTACTTCTTGTGCCCGGCATCATGACCTTGATGGGCCGGTGGGCCTTTTGGTGCCCCGGCCACAAATTGCCCGTGGCTGAGCGGCATCCGCGTGGCCATCATTACCATGGCGAGAAGCTGACTCCCCCGGACGAAGTGAAGCGCGTGGCGGGGTTGTAAACTTTCCTAAGCTCACCAGCCCGATTATTTGACCGCCTTGCCCATGCGTTTGCGATAAGCCGCCGGATTCATCCCCATCAGCCGGCAAAAAACACGGTGGAATTGCGGGTAGCTTCCAAATCCCGCCAGCAGCGCCGCCTCGATCAGCGAGTAGCGCGTGCCGGTACGATAAAGCCGCAAAAACCGCTCCAGGAACTGCCGCTGCCGGAATCCCGTCAGGCTGATTCCAGTCTGTTGCTTGAAAAGGCGGCTCAGGCGAGGCGCGCTCAATCCCGCCTGGCGGGCCAGCGATTCCAGTCCAAGCGAAGCGTCGGCATTCGAAATCAACCGCGCCGCCTTCGCCACCGCAGGATGAACATTGCTCAACGGAATCGATTCGCGCGAAAATTGAAACGCCTGCCACGAGGCCACCAGCGCGTAGCCCAGCGCCGCGTTAAGAAATTCCAGATCATCCCTTCCGTCGGCCGCTCCCTGGTAAACCTGGCTCAGCGCATCGACCTGCCCCGCCGCGATCTGCCGGCAGAAAATTTCGCCCGGATCGGCGGAACGCAGGATGCGGCGGTCGGTCTGTCCGGTCTCCTGCCCGACCAGCTCCGGCCGGAAAACCACCACCCACATTGAAAAATCGTGAGACCGGTCGATCAACACATGCTCCTGCTTCGGGAAAAGCCAGATCATCGAATAGGTCGGGAGAGGCACCCGCCGGTTCCCGAACAGGTAGCTCCCCTTACCCGTCAGCACGAGATTCACCTCCAGCTCGTCATGATGGTGCGGGATGACGCGCTGCAAGGGCTGCGTGGCGAGGAAAGCATAGCCGTTCGCCCCCGGCGGAATTTTCAGCTTCTGCTTCATGACGACAAAAAATGATAAGAAGATGATCAGAGGATGAGAAGACATAAATGAGCGCCTCCGTCATCATGTCTCCACTATGAGCGCCACCCTTGCCCCCACCTCCCTCGTCACCGAACAGCAAAAACAGCAATTCAAGGATGAAGGTTACTTCGTCATCGAAAGCTGCGTCCCGCCGGAGCACCTCGAAATCCTCCGCGAAAACTGCCAGTTCTTCATCGACGAGGTAAACGCCGAAATGGACGCCAAGGGCGTCGACCGCATCAGCATTAACGCGAGGGGCAAGCGCTATTTCAGAAGCCTCTGCTACCAGAAGAAGCCAATCATGGGCCGCTTTATCTTCAGCGACCTGATGGCCGACATCTGCCGCGCCACCATCGGCGACAACGTCTTCCTCTTCCACGACCAGTACGTCGTCAAAGGCCCGGACAAGGACAGCGCCTTCTCCTGGCACCAGGACTCCGGTTACGTCCATCATGAGTGCCCCATGTATCTTAGCTGCTGGGTCACCCTCGACGACGTCTCACTCGAAAACGGCACCGTTTATGTGCTGCCCTATACGCAGGTCGGCATCCGCAGCGTTGTCCAGCATCTCAAAGACCCCACGAACAACGACATGGTCGGCTACTTCGGCAAGGATCCCGGTGTTCCCGCCATTGTCCCGGCGGGCAGCATCGTCGTCTTTTCCAGCTACGTCTTCCACCGCAGCGGCCCGAATCTAACTAATAAGATGCGCCGCATTTTCCTGTCGCAATACACCCCCACCATCATCCGCGATCTTCAGGGCAAACAATGGGGCCAGGCCATCCCGTTCCTCGAAAATGGCGAAAACGTCTGGCGCGAAGAAGACGCCGTTGCCACAACCGGGTCCCCGCGTTCCGACCGGAAATGACTGACGCACTCCAGTGGAAGCCCGACTGGGATCAGGCCCGGCAAGCCCTTACCGCATGGTGGGAACATCGCGGCCTCGCCCTTGCCGTGACTGCACCGAAAGACGAACCGGGGGAAACTCCACTCCAACCCGCTGTCGATCCCGTCGCGGCGTGGACGGATGCGAATGCATTTACGCGCCGGGCGATCTACGATTTATCGCGCACTTACTTTGGCGGCGCGGCCTTTCCGGCGTTGTGGACGACGATCGGCGGGCCGGGAAGTCTCGGCTTGTTTCTCGGCGCGATAGGCCGTCCCGCGCCTGATACGCTCTGGTACGAACCGGTCATCCATGATCCCGACACTCACTCCGCATTGCGATTGGACCGGGAAGGGGCGTGGTGGAAACGGCATTTCGACGTCCTAGAGCAAGCCACCCGCGAAAACCGCGGCCGGTACCTGGTGGGTTTGCCGGACCTGATCGAGAACATCGATACGCTCGCCCAACTTCGCGACGGACAGACGTTGCTGATGGATTTGCTCGAACGTCCCGATTGGGTAAAGGACCAGATCGCGCGGATCAACCAGTGTTTCTTCGAGGTGTACGACGCCATGTTGCCGTACGCGCGCGATTCGTGGGGTGGAACGACCTACACGGCATTCGGATTGTGGGCGCAGGGCAAGGTCGCGAAGGTGCAATGTGATTTTTCCTGTATGATCAGCTCGAAAATGTTCCAGGAATTTGTCGTCCCGTCGTTGACTGAACAATGCGCATGGATCGACTACTCCATGTATCATCTCGACGGTACGACCGCGTTGCATCATCTCGACTCGCTCTTGGAGATTGAACCGCTCGACGCTATCCAGTGGACGCCGGGAGCCGGTCACCCCGGTGGCGGTTCGCCGGAGTGGTACGACATTTACCGGCGCATCAAAGCCGCCGGCAAGAGCGTGCAAGCCATCGATGTCGCCCCTGCGGAAATCGCGCCGCTCATAGACGCTGTCGGGCCGGAGGGGATGTACATTCTCGTTACCGGATGTGCGACGGAGACTGAGGCGCGCCTGCTGGTCGACGGGTTAACGGAGGGCTAAGTGAAGCGCGAGGCGGGGTTGCAAGGGTTCACCGCCTTCAACGCGCCGTCACATCAACAACGAGCGGTTGATGCGCAGGATCAACTCACGCGGATTGAAGGGCTTGGTGACATAATCATCCGCGCCGAGTTTCAGTCCGATAATCTTGTCCACTCCCCCGGCTTTTGCCGTGAGCATGATGACCGGAATGTGCTGCGTCGCGACGTTACTTTTTAGCGCCTCGCAAATCTCCAGTCCGGGCATCTGGGGCAACATGAGATCGAGTACGATGAGCGACGGCGGTTCATTGAGCACTTTCGCCAGGACCGTCGAACCGTCCTCCACTGCGATGACCTCAAATCCGGCCTCACGCAGGAGGCTGCTCAACGACTCAAGCACATGAACATCATCGTCCACGATCATGATCTTTTGTGGCATAAAATTAAAAGGACCGCTTGCTTTACACTCTTAAGATGTAGTCAACACGAAGCCAACGCAAGTTTGCGCCTTGTGACATTTCCACGACAAAGTCGAAGGCTCGCGCCTAAGGTGCATTTTCGTCTAAACGATGAATCCACGACCGGGTTCCAGGAATTTGTTCCCAACCTGGACCCTGAGGAGTTCCATCCACGTAAGATGCAACTACCAATTTGGCGCCCGCCTGCCTGAACAAGGTGAAAACGGTTTGTTGCACATCGGGACTGCTGAGGAAGAGATGAAAATCCTGTTCGTGATGATCAAAATCAAACGCATCATTCCCTATTTCCGCCACGATGTGGACGCCGCTGACATAAGCCCATGTGCACTCAATATTCTCCCATACCGCGACAGCGGCCACTTTTTCCTCCGGCTGAACTCCTGACTGGATAAGATACGAGCCTATCCGCCATTGCTCGTCACTTGTGTAGGGCTCATTATGAATCGCCCGGTGAATGGCGTCCTTTTTATTTCCTACAAGAATTGCCGCGCAGCCAGTGGCGAAAAGTATTACAAATGCGTATCCAACTCTTTTGGAAAAAAGCGGCGTTGGAACGACGAGAGGCAGGAACGGGGTAAGGAGCAGTACAATCAAAAATCCAACCACGTAACGGGGCTCAATAACGACCAACAAATAGACGCTGAACGCGGCAATTGGCAAAAGATAGAGCGGCCATAAAGACATCAGGCGTTTCCACCAGGTTCGCCGCTCTTTCAGCAAAAACAGGCATAGCGCCAACAGTAAACCAGCCCCAAGCGCTTTGATGCCGCAGTGTCTACCCTCGAAGAAAAATCGCCGCAGAGCCGGCACAGTGGCCTTCAACGCTGAAATCTCGTTCTTGATATTGAAGAAATGGTGATAACCTTCGTACCAGTAGGGGGGATTGTACCAAGGGGGGTAGGTGACGTGGAAGGGTTCCGCAAACGTAAAGACGGGAGGATCTCGCAATACCAAGTGAGTGGGATGAAACGGTACGCCAAATTGAGCGGTGCCACCCTGCCAATTACACGAATGAGGCAAATGGTTGACATTCCAGGCGTAATTCAAGCTGCCGGATTCACCGAGAGTAAACTTACCGACCGCGTGGGAAAGTGCGATGATGTAGGGTAACGTCACGAACGCGATTACGGGGATCGCCCATGCCAGTTTCGTGATCGCAGGCCGGCGATCTGAGCGTGAGCGGGTTAAACAGTGCAGAAATACCACCAGTAACATGCCAACCGAGATCGGCAGAAATACGGCTTTGACCAGGTAGCCAAAACCCATCAGCAATCCCATTACAACCGCTGTCTTCGCACTTGGGCGCATGTAGAAATGCAAGGCTGCCGCGGTAACCAGGAAAAAGATGCCGCTGACCAGAGGGTCCGGGCTCAAACGCGACGCATTCCCAATCATCAATTGCCACAGCAGAAAAACTGAGGTGCCAATGACGAAAATGAACCCGTTCCATCCGTTCCCTGCGGTGGCGTCGTCGTCGCCGTTGACCTTGGCAGTGTAAATCGTGGCTGCCTTGAGAAAGTAGAGAAAGCTCAGATAGATCGCCAGAAAGATCACCAGGTTCACGACGTGGAGGGCGGTCCATTCTCCATAAGGGCCAGGTGGAAACATCCATCGGGTTGCCGATAAAATCGTCGGATAGCCGATGCTCCAGTAAGGATTGAGCGCCGTTGCGCAGTCACCGCGATCGATGGCTTTGGAGACGTCGAAATAACCAATCGCATCGTCCGCGTAGTAGGTTCTTCCGAACCAGTCTTCCACCGTGCCGAAGCCGACGACGATGAGGGTGACGATCAAGCCCAAGAATAAGTTCCTGATCCGATGATTCATGAATGGCGTACTCTCTATAAGCGCCTCATCGCCAGCAACTCTTATTCCGCATAATCGGGCTGCAGGGATTTGAACCCTGGACCTCGCCGACCCGAACGGCGCGCTCTACCAAGCTGAGCCACAGCCCGAATAAACCGAATTTGCGATCATCCTTGCCGGTGGGAAAGGATGGGGCAGCTACTGTGCCACGTTCAGGACGCGGCGCAAGCATAAGTCTCCTGATCTCCCGCGAAGCGCAGGATTTTTTTCCGGCGAAGCTTTACTGCCCTCCGCAGGAACCCTAATCTCAAGCATGGGACGTCAATGGTTACTCGCTAAACGGGAGGTTGCTTCGCTGAGAAAATCGCAGGCAACCGGAAAATATCTGAAGGAAATCATGGTCGCGGCCAAGCATGGCGGGCCGGATCCCGCCGGAAATGCCCGGCTTTTCGCCGCCTGTGAAAAGGCCCGCAAGGAAAGTGTCTCGCGCGACGCCATCGCGCGGGCGATCAACAAGGGCGCGGGCATCGGCGGCGAAAAAATGACCTTTGAGCATCTCGCCTTCGAGGGTTATGCCCCGCACAAGGTTCCCGTCATTGTGGAAGTTCTCACCGATAACCATAACCGCACGGCCCCTGAAATCCGGGTCCTTTTCAAGAAGGGGCAACTAGGCACGGCGGGCAGCAATAAATTTCTCTTCGATCACGTCGGTCTGGTCGAGGCGCATCATCCCGATGCGGGGGCTGACATCGAGGCCGCCGCAATCGAGGCCGGAGCCAATGAAGTCGAGCCGTTGAGTCGTGACCAGAACGATGACATCCCGGAGGGCGTCCGCGGCGCCCGCTTTATCACCGACCGTGCTGCGCTTCACGCTGTGTCGCAGTGGCTTTCGCAAAACGGCTGGAGCGTGATCACCAGTGAAATGGGCTACATCCCGAAGAACTTTCCCGAGCTAACGCCGGAACAACGAGCGGAAGTGGGTGAATTTCTGCAACATCTCGATGATCACGACGACGTTCACCGCGTCTGGGCGGCGTTGAGGTGAAGTTCATTTGAAGTATTCCCAATAGTTGCCCTCGGCCTCACGCTCGACTGTTTCGTGCGTGGTGAAACTGACGAAAATCTCCTGAATAGCTTCCGGTGGATAGCCACGTTGCCGCAACTCTCCACGAGTAAGTTCGTCTAGCATTTTCAGAAATACTGTAGCCGCTGTGAGTTCATCGTATTTTGAGACCCGGAGGGTCGGAAAGAAATTAGCCGGTGGCGCAAGCCACCGGTTTCGCACGCAAGATCAACCGCCCCGGATGGGGCGGCGGATGAGATTACCTCGCGGAAATTCCACCGCCCCTGCCAGGGCGGGTTCTTCTGCTACGTCACACCGGGGGTTTGCACCCCCGGCTAATTTCCGTTGGCCCTCCGGGCCAAAGGACTAAAATGCGACTACGACATTTATGAAAATGCTATAGTCGCGTCCTCAGACCAGAAGTCTGAGCTGTTGCAAAGTCTGAGTCCGTATGAAAAACGTACCAAACAACCAGATGGCGGGCTGAATGGCGGTAGAACCATAGAATAGATGATGGTGGAATCGCGGAGGAATATCAGCAACGGTGAGGACAACGGCATCAGTGGCAGCCTGAACAATACTGTCGAGATGCTTCTGCAGTACCTCCGGCTTCCGAAGCTCTTGTTGATAAGATTCGTCGTCATTCACCTTGGGTTGGCATCCTAAAACGTTCGCGGCATCTTGCCTATTAGAAGATATCGCTTCCTGCGCGCTTCGCGCGCCCGGACAACAAGTTGTCCAGGCTACCCGAAGGAAAGGCTTAAAACAAATCCGCCAACGCGCCGAACACATCGCCTGCGTGCCATTTGGCCAAGGCGCGATTGTGTTGCGCCTGGGAAAATTGCGGATCGATCCGGATGGCCAGATCAAAGTCCGAGAGCGCGCCATCGAGGTCGCCGATGGCCTGCAGGGCGAGTCCCCGATTATTATAGGCGTGCTCGTCGTTCGGTTCGAGTTGCAGCGCGCGGTCGTAATCGGCCAAAGCCCCGGCCACATCGTGTAGGTTATATTTGGCGACGCCGCGATTGTTGTAGGCCTGGCTAAAGTTCCCTGCGAGCTGGATGGCCCGATTGGCGTAGGAGATCGCGCCCGTCCAATCCCCCTGCGCGCAGTGCACGGAGGAGAGATTGCTGCAGGCCTCGGCATTTTTGGCATTGAGTTTCAAGGCCCGGGCATAATCTGCGGTCGCTCCCGCCAGATCGCCCCGGGCCTGCTTCACCATACCGCGATCATTATAAGCGCTGTCGCACTTGGCATTGATGAGGAGAGCTTGATTGTAGTCGCTCATCGCCGCACTCAGATCGCCCAGGAACTTTTCGAGATTGCCTCGATTGTTGTAGGCGTTGACGTTTTTGGGATCGATTTGGAGGGACCGATTATAATCGGCCAAGGCGGCAGATGACTCGCCTTTATGGTACCAGGCCAGACCGCGTTCGTTGCAAGCGGCTGAATCTTTCGGATTAAGCTGAAGCGCCTGGTTGTAATCGGCAATGGCTCCGTCCCAATCCTCGCACTCGAGCTTCACTTCAGCCCGGCTGACGTAGGCATCCGCATATTTCGGATCGAGCCGGATCGCCTGATCGGCATCGGCGATGGCGCCAGCTGTGTCGCCCTTGTCGTCGCGCGCGATGGCGCGGTTATAAAAAGCCTGGTCGTCCTGAGGATTCAGCGCGATGGCGTGGGTATAATCGGCGATGGCCCGGGCGAGGTCGCCCTTGTCCCGTTCGGCGACTCCGCGGTCGTTGTAGGCTTGCGACAACTTGGGATCAATTTTGATGGCCGCGTTGTAGTCTTCGAGTGCGGCATCCAGTTCGCCCTTGCGATAGTGGGCCCAGCCACGGTTGTTGTAGGCGTAGGGATCGCGCGGATCGAGCTTGAGCGCTTCGTTTTCGTCGGCGATTGCGCCGTCGTGGTCGTTGGCATCGTCCTTGGCCAGGGCGCGATTGACATAGGCGTCCTCGTATTTGGGATTGAGCTTAATGGCCTGATCATAGTCGGCGATGGCTTCGTCGAGGCTCCCTTTATCGTACCGGGCCAGCCCGCGATTGTAGTAGGCCTTGGCCAGCTTGGGATTGAGCCGAATGGCCTGGCTGTAATCGGATATGGCGCCGTCGAGATCGCCCTTGGCGTACTTGTCGGAACCGGATTCGTTATACGTCACCGCGTCCGCGTTCTTCACCGGCCTTGATGGAACAGATGCCGTAGCCGCATCGGCCGGATGCGAAAGGGCGATAGCCAATGCCAGCGCTGAAGGAGCGACTCGGCGAAAAAGCATACGCCGATTAATAGCGGCTTTTATGCCAAAAGCAAGCCTTGGGTAGCCGCGCTCGTCATAACGTGATTAGGCTTCCACCGCCTTACGGCGGCGGCTACGAATGGATCGCCTGGGCGAGGGGACGGGCGAATGCCTCCAGCTTTTGAGGCAGATCCTTCTCGCCGCCCCACTCGGCGATGCGATTGACGAGAACGCTTCCGATCACCGCGCCGTCGGCCTGATGCGCCACCGTGCGCGCCTGCTCCGGCGTGGAAATGCCGAAGCCGATGCAGATGGGCAGCGTTGTGTGCTTGCGCAGGAGATCAATCCGATTGCCGATGCTGGTGGCGACGTGCTCCTGCATCCCGGTGACGCCTTCGCGCGAGACATAATAGACAAAGCCGGTCGCCTTCTGGACGATCCTGGCGATGCGCTCGGCGGGACTGGTCGGCGCGACCAGGCTGATGCGGCGCAGGCTGCCGTCGCCGAGTCGCGAACCGACGCCGGCGTCGCCCTGCGATTCCTCCGGCGGAAGGTCGAGCACGAGCAGGCCGTCCGCGCCCGCCTGATAAGCCTGCAGGCAAAAGCGCTCGATACCGAAGGCGTAGACGAGATTGAAGTAGGTGTAGAGGACGATGGGAATCTGCGATTGTTTCCGCACCGCCTGAAGGATTTCAAAGACGCGCGGCGTGGTCGTGCCCGCCTCAAGCGCGCGCTGGGCCGAAAGCTGGTTGACGACGCCGTCGGCGAGTGGATCGGAAAAAGGCACGCCCAGTTCGACGATGTCCGCCCCGGCCCGTTCCAGCGCCCAGACCAGATCGGGTGTAGCTTCCGGGCCCGGATCCCCCGCCGTGATATAAGCGACAAAGGCTTTTTGTCCGCGTGCTTTCAGTTCGCGAAATTTGCGGTCGATGCGATTTTCGGGAGTCGGGTTCATGGTGTCGGGCCAAATGCGCGGAATCCTATAATGAGCAGACCTTCAAAGACGAGTAAAGGGCGCAGCATGAACGGCATATCAAGATTTTTTGCGAGATGGTGCGCATTGCCACCCGTGAGGATGATATGTTTTTTTTTGCGCCCCGGTAACGCTCTGGTGAGTTGCTGAATTATTTCCTTTGCGCCGCCTTGAAAGTTTAGCATTACACCTGCGCGAATCGCTTCTTGGGTGGATTTTCCCAGAACACGGCGCGGCTGCTCCAAACGGGTCTTTGGCAATCGCGCGGAAGCGCCAAGAAGCGCGGTTAGTTGCGTCTGCAAACCGGGAGCAATCGCGCCTCCGCAAAAACGTCCCTTCTCGTCGAGCACAGTGAAAGCGGTCGCCGTTCCGCAAGCGACGATGATGGCGGGATAGTGCCCCCAGGCGTGAACCGCGACAGCGGCGGCCAGGCGGTCCGCGCCGATTTCTTTGGGTTTGGGATAACAAAAGTGAAAGGCGTCCGTGTGGGCAAGTTCAGGCAACGCGGCAGTCACTTCCACCAGTCGCGTCCCGAACGCTCGCCGAAAAGCGGGCACCAGTTTTGGGACCACGCACGCGAGGATCGTCGGTTGGGTGGGAAATTTTCGTGCGAGGCCCTTGATCCAAGTGGGGCTGGCTTTAGGCGTGTCGATATCCCCCACGATGCGGCCGGGCCATTTTTTACCTGCGGTCGCCCACTTCAGCAGCGTATTACCGGCATCGATCAGGAGAAACTCGGTCGTGGGCTTTCTCATGGCTTTACGCGAGGGTGACCCGGGCTTCCTCCACGCGGCCCGGCTCGCAGATGACCTCAATGTTCATTGGCGCGCAGCAGACCTCGCAGTCTTCGATGGTCGAGTAATCGCCCTGCGATGTGTCGGCCATCGAAGTAATGACTTCTCCGCAATGCGGGCACTGGATTTGAATTTCGACGAGCACGACTAATTCTAGAATTTTAGACAGGATTAACAAGATTAACAGGATTATGGGGAAGGATTCGACAGGAGGAACATGAAGGACATGAAAAACAGGCCTGATAAAAAAGTAGTTTTTTATTTCATGTAATTCATGTTTCTCACGTTTAAATCCCCCTGTCTTTTTTTCCTGTGTTTTATGATTTTGTGCCTTCCTGTCAAAATTCAGTTGCGCATTTTATAGCTTTGCGTTACAAAGTTCGTAATGACCGACTCCGATTCCGCCAGCCGCCAACTCCGTGTCATCCGTTCCCTGATGGAACGGGCCACCATCTACCGCTCGATCTCGGCCCCCACCGCCCTGGTCGGAGGCCTCCTCAGCCTGGGCGGTTTTGCCATGGCCTATTACGCCAAGCATCATCGCCATCATCCGCTTTCTCCCACGGAATTTCTCGTGGTTTGGCTTGTGGTCCTAACCCTGACTTGTTTGGCGAACGTGATCTTTCTTTCCCGCGGCGCCGCCCGGCGTAGCGAATCCTTTTTTTCCTCCGGCATGAAGTGCGCCCTGACGAGCCTCGCGCCCGCCTTTTTCTCCGCCGCCGTGCTGACGACCCTGATGTTTCATCGTCCCATTCAGCTTGCCCTGATCTGGATCACGCTTTACGGCATTGGTCTGCTGGCGACACAACATTTCGCGCCGCGCTCCCTTATTGTCTTAGGCACGACCTTTTTTCTCACCGGCTGCGCTCTTCTGGTCACATGGAAGCACTTCTTCATGCCGGACCCGCGCATCGAGCCTTCCGCCCTGGTGGTTTCCGGCATCATGGCGGCCACCTTCGGCGGCTATCATCTGGCCTATGCCGCGGCGGTCTGGGCCTTGGGGGAGGACCGGGATGAGCCGGTCGCACCAACTACCGGAACTGAGAATGTTTGATTTCGACCGGCTCGATAAACTGATTCATGAAAAGGGAAGACTCGCCATCATGACCCTGCTCGCCGCGCGTCCCAATTGGCCGTTCCAGGACCTCAAGGCCGAACTCAAAATGAGCGACGGCAACCTTATTACCCATCTGCGCGCGCTGCATCAGGCGGGTTATGTCGCCTACCGGAAGGAAATCCTGATCCGCCCCCAGACCCGTTACGAACTGACCGCACGCGGGCGAAAGGCCTTCCAGACTTATTTGCACGTTTTGGAGGAAATGGTCCGCAGCGCGAAATCCTAGCTTCCGCGGAGGGCAGTAAAGCATCACCAAAATAACACCTCTTTTTTTAACCATACACTTTGTAGAACAAAGTAACAAAAGGCATCCTATGCATATTCACCAGGGAATCTTGTCGGACCTGCTTCCGCAGGTGCAAATCGTCGTGATGATCGGCAGCCGCACCAGCGATCATCTGCGGGAACTGGTGCGCATTGCCGAGTTCAAGGGCCGCGCGGCCTACCGCATCGAAAATGCATCCGAGTTGCAACCGCGCTGGTTTTCCGGTGTTAAAGAAGTTGGAATCGTCGTTGGCGCGACAGGATTGGAACCAGTCGTGCGCGCCGTCAACGACCGCCTGAATCAGTTTTCTGCCGCCCAGGACATGGGCATGCTCGAAGGACTGGCGCAATGAGCTATCCGTATTTCTTCGCGTCGCCTGATCTTTCTGGTATGGGAGACGCGCTTTTACTGATAGGAACTGTTCTCCCAATATTTGCGTTCGGGGCTCTATGTGGAATTAATGTCGGACTTGGAATACTTCAGGCCGTCCTACTTTTGCTGGCAGAACTAATTCAGTGGCAACTAACCAGGCGGGCTAAGCTGACGGTAAGAGTGATAAGTTTCATCTGCACCTATTTTATTGTAAATATCGGGTTTGTCCTTGCTGTGTTTTGTCCATGGGGCAGAAATTGAGGTGTGAAAAACAGGCTCGCGTCGTTTGCCATTAGCGACTACTGTCGTTTCCGTGAGTTACCTGAACCGAATAACCTTTGATCCTGAGCAATGTGGAGGACGCCCCTGCATTCGCAATTATCGTTTGCGGGTCAAAGATGTGCTCGATTTGCTCGGCGCTGGCATGACCGAGCCGGAAATCCTTAAGGATTATCCATTCCTTGAACCCGAGGATATCCGAGCTTGTTTACAATTTGCAGCCGCGCAGGTCGATCACGCAATCCTGCAGGCAGTTTAAGAATCCAACCGTGTGCGGTTCCTTGTTGATACACAATTACCTGCGGTAGTGACCAGGTTCTTGGAAGCCGAAGGACATCATGCAGAGCATGTTCTCGACTTGGGTTTGGCTCAAAGCAAAGACGATATTCTTAGGGAGTATGCCGAACGACATCAAGCTGTGATTGTAACCAAGGATGAGGATTTTGCTGATTGGATTACTCGCGGGAGGCCTGGGCCATCGGTGGTCTGGCTACGTATAGGCAATTGCACAAATGCGACATTGATGACCTGGCTTGCCTCACTTTGGCCTCAAATCTTTTCCCGACTGAACCAAGGTGAACGCCTTGTTGAAGTGAGATCAGAAATTCAATCAATCGAACGAAAAAATAATTGAAGCGCATCGCTGGCTGAGGTGCGCTACATTCCCTGCTTTATGGAAGGTATTTTTTTAGGCGCGGTCATCGGCGCGATTTTAGGGGGTATTGGCATGTGGCTTGTGTTGCGGACGCGCGCGGCGACGTTACAGGAACGGCTGGCGGCGCGGGACAGCAGGATCGCGGAACTGGAAGCGCGGCTAAACGCGGAGCTTGGGAAGACAACTGAAGCACAGGCCGATCTCGCCTTGTTGCGGCAGGAAGCGGCGACGCTTGAAACGCGACTGGTTGAGGAGCGCAAGGCGGCGGCAGAGAAGCTGGCAATCCTGAACGAGGCGCAGGAGAAATTGTCGGACGCGTTCAAGGCGCTTTCGTCCGAGGCGCTCAAAAGCAACAACGTGGCTTTTCTCAATCTCGCACACGCCACGTTAGAGAAATTCCAGGAAGGCGCCCGGAACGATTTGGAGAAGCGGCAGACCGCCATCGATCAACTGGTCAAGCCGGTGCGGGAAACGTTGCAAAAATTCGACGTAAAGATTGGTGAGATCGAGAAGTCGCGGATCGAGGCCTACGGCGGTTTGACGCAGCAAGTGCGCGGATTGGCGGACACTCAGATCACACTGCAACGCGAGACGTCGAATCTCGTCAAGGCGCTCGGTTCGCCGCGTGTGAGGGGACGCTGGGGCGAGGTGCAGCTTCGGCGCGTGGTGGAAATCGCCGGGATGCTCGAGCACTGCGACTTCGATCAGCAGGTGCATATCGAAGGCGAGGACGGCGCGTTGCGGCCAGACATGGTCGTGCGTCTACCCGGCGGGAAAAGCGTGGTCGTCGATGCGAAGACGCCGATGGCGGCCTACCTCGAAGCCATCGACGCGCCGGACGAAATCACGCGCAAGGCGAAGCTAGCCGAACATGCGCGGAGCATTCGCGAGCATATGATTTCCCTAGGGAAGAAGGCTTACTGGGAGCAGTTCCGGCCCGCGCCGGAATTCGTCGTGCTCTTTCTGCCGGGTGAAAATTTTTATTCCTCCGCGCTGGAACAGGAACCGACATTGCTGGAGGAGCAGATGGCGAAGAACCGCGTGATTCTCGCCACGCCGACAACGCTCATCGCGCTACTCCATGCCTTCGCCTACGGCTGGCGGCAGGAGGCGCTCGCTGCCAACGCGCAGGCCATCAGCGAACTCGGGCGCGAGCTTTACGACCGGATCAGCACGATGACGGGGCATCTCGGCAAAGTCGGCTCCGGTTTGAAGCGTGCGGTGGAAAGTTACAATGATGCGGTCGCCTCGCTGGAGAGACGCGTACTGGTCAGCGCGCGGAAATTCCGCGATCTCAAAGCCAGCAACGCTGCGCAGGAAATCGAAGGGGCCGAGACGGTCGATGTGATTCCCCGCGCCCTGGCGGACGCTCCCGGAAATGGCGCACTTGAGCCGCCTCCGTCTGGCGCCGCGACGAAAGAAGATTTATGAAATATAGATCACTTGGAAGAACCGGTTGGAAAGTTTCGGAAATCAGTTTTGGAGCATGGGCCATCGGTGGTTCGTGGGGCCAGCAAGACGACAAGGAGTCGATGGCGACGCTGCATCGCGCTTTGGATCTTGGCATCAATTTCATCGACACGGCCGACGTTTATGGCGATGGACGGAGCGAACGGCTGATTGCGCAGTTGCGGCGTGAGCGTAAGGAAAAATTTTACGTGGCAACCAAGGCGGGGCGACGGCTCTCGCCGCACACGGCGGACGGCTACAATGAGAAAAATCTGACCACGTTCATCGAGCGGAGCCTGAAAAACCTCGAAACCGACAGCCTTGATCTGGTGCAACTTCACTGTCCTCCCACTGAGGTTTACTATCGCCCTGAAGTCTTTGATGCGTTGGACGGATTGGTGAAGGCAGGCAAGATTCGACATTATGGCGTGAGCGTCGCAAAGGTCGAGGAAGCGCTGAAGGCCATCGAATATCCCGGCGTCCAGAGCGTGCAGATTATCTTCAATATGTTCCGGCATCGCCCAAGCGAACTCTTTTTTTCAGAGGCAATAAAGCGCCAGGTGGGGATTCTCGCCCGCGTTCCGCTGGCCAGCGGTCTGTTGAGCGGCAAGCTGACTCGCAAGACCGAGTTTGAGGCGGATGATCACCGCAAGTTCAACCAGAAGGGCGAGGCGTTTGATCAGGGCGAAACTTTCTCCGGGGTTGATTACGAAACGGGTCTGATGGCGGTTGAGGAGTTGCGTCCGTTCGTTCCGACTGGAGCGACTTTGGCGCAACTGGCCTTGCGCTGGATTTTGATGTTCGATGCGGTGACCTGCGCCATACCTGGCGCGCGCCGTCCGCCACAGATCGAGGACAATGCCCGCGCGGCGGAACTGCCGCCGTTGACGCATGCCGAGCTAAAGGCGATCGGGAAGATCTACTACAAACGGATTCGTCCGCAAGTGCATCATCGGTGGTAAATCACTTAATCCAGCCCCAGCGTTCAGTGAAAGGCCAGAAGACGAAGTAACCGCGGCCCACCAGATTCTGTTTGGGCACACCGCCCCAGTAACGGCTGTCCTTGCTGTTGGGGCTGTTGTCGCCCATGGCCCAATAGTCGTCGGCTGGCACATAATAGGTTTGCGCATTGTCCTTGGTCTCACCGGTGCCATCTGTTGAGTCGACCAAAGTATAGCCGGGATAGTTGTCCTTTTGCTTAAATTCCTTGTCAAAAGAAGAAGAGAAGTCGGCCGGCTTGCCGTTCACATAAAGGACGGGGGGCTTGACTTCGATGATGTCACCAGCGAGACCCACACAGCGCTTGATGAAGTCCTCGCTGCCTTCCTGGTCCGGACCGCGTTCGTTGGCGAGGCCGGGAATGCCGGACGTTTTGAAAATGAAAACATCGCCGCGGCGAGGGGGATGGAAATTATAGGTCACTTTGTCGACCAGAACCTGATCGCCGGTCTGGGTGACGTAGTTTGCGAGCACGTCGCCGGGATGAAACTGCATACCTTCCGTGAGATGAAGTTTGAAGCGAACGTCGTTGGGTCGAATCCAGATGCGATCCACCTCGTCTCCAATCTGCACGTCGGTATATTCGAGCCAGATAGTAAAGGAGCCGGGCGTCATCTTCTCAATAGTCCCGCCGTGCTGAGTCACGACGCGGCTATATGTTTTGCCGTGGATCACGAATTCATAGACCTGGACGAAAAGATTTGGCGGCAATTCAACGGACGGTTTCGGTTCGATGCCGTAAAGTGTCGGCTCCATCGACCCGGTCGGGATCTTGAACGGTTGCAGGAGAAAGGTGCGAATCGCCAGCGCCATAATCGCCGCGACCACGAAGACCTCCACGTTCTCGCGCCAGCCGTCCCAAGGCGACGGTGGAAAAAGCCTGTTGCCGAGCTTCATGACTTCCTTGTTCAGCTTTTCGAGGCCTTCCAAATCGCGCGCCTTGAGCAGGGCCGGGTAGCGCGACTCCAGTGCCAGGATGGTTTCCAGGTCCTTTGCGGAGAGAATGTCCTGCGCGTAGATGCGATTGCGTAGCAGGCTGCCCTGAATCAATTCCGATTCGGCCAGGATTTTCTTTGTTTTGCCGGAGAGAAAAAAGTTGAACATATGTCGAATGGGGGAGGCACAACCAAATCACCAAATTTTCCAAATTACTAAATTAAGGGGGAGTTTTTTAAAGTGAGACGGAGATTCCTGGATTTAAATTTGGTAATCTGGTGAATTTGGAAGTCTGGTTTTGGTTCTCCTGCTATTTATTTTCTGATTTCAGCACGGCGATAAAGGCCTCCTGCGGAATATCGACGCTGCCGATTGATTTCATCCGTTTCTTGCCTTCTTTCTGCTTTTCGAGGAGCTTGCGCTTGCGGGTGATGTCGCCGCCGTAGCACTTGGCGGTCACGTTTTTGCCGACCGATTTCACGTCCTCACGCGCGATGATCTTCCCGCCGATGGCGGCCTGGATCGCAATCTTGAAAAGATGCGGATGGATCACTTCCTTCAGCTTCGCGGCGATATGACGGCCGCGTCCCGCCGCCTTGCTGCGTTCCACAATGCAGGAAAACGCATCGAGCGGTTCGCCATTCACCAGCATGTCCATTTTTACCATGTCGGAGATGCGGTAAGGCGCGTGCTCATAATCCATGCTGCCGTAGCCGCGCGTGATCGATTTAATCCGGTCATTGAAGTCGACCAGGATCTCGTTCAGCGGCAGGTCGCAGTGGAGCATGACCCGCTTGCCGTCGAGCGACTCGGTGTGTTCGCACATGCCGCGCTTTTCCATCACGAGCTGCATGATGTCGCCGATATTGTCGTTCGGGATCATGATGAAGGCCTTCACCATCGGTTCGGCGATCGATTCGATTACGGAGGGATCAGGCATTTGCATCGGATTGTCGATCATCAGTATTTCGCCGTTGGTCCGCTTGACCTCGTAAACAACGCTCGGGTACGTCGCGATAATGTCCATCTGGTATTCGCGGCGCAACCGTTCCTGCACGATTTCCATGTGGAGCAGGCCGAGGAAACCGCAGCGGAAACCGAAGCCCAGCGCGACGGAACTTTCCGTTGTGTAGGTGAGTGCGGCGTCGTTGAGCTGCAGCTTGCCCATTGCCAGTTTCAGTTGCTCGAATTGCGACGTGTCGATGGGATAAATGCCGCTGTAGACCATGGGCGTAATGGTCTTGAAACCGGGTAACGGTTCCGGCGCCGGCTTCTGCGCGTTGGTCAGCGTATCGCCGATTTTCACCTCGGCGGTCGTCTTGATATTCGCAATAAGATAGCCGACTTGACCCGCCTTCAGCGATTCGGTGCGAATCTGCTTGGGCGTGAAGATACCGACTTCCTTGATGTCGTATTTGAGGTTCGAACCCATGAGCAAAATGGGCGTGCCGGTTTTAAGTTCCCCGGAAAAAGTGCGGACGTAGGTGACGACGCCGCGATAAGTGTCGAAGAGCGAGTCGAAGACGAGCGCGCGGGTGTAATCATCGTTGTAAGTGGGCGGCGGTGGGATGCGTTCGATGATGGCTTCGAGAATTTCGTCGATGCCGATACCGTTTTTGGCGCTGGCCAGAATGGCCTCGTCTGCGGGGATGGAGAGGACGTCCTCGAGCTGCTTTTTTGCGGTTTCGATATCGGCATTAGGCAGATCGATTTTGTTAATGACCGGAATGAGCTTGAGCCCCTGCTTGTTCGCAAGATGGACATTAGCCACGGTTTGCGCCTCGACTCCCTGGGCGGCATCGATGATGAGCAGAGCGCCCTCGCAGGCGGAAAGACTGCGCGAGACCTCATAGGCGAAGTCGACATGGCCGGGGGTGTCGATCAAGTTTAGCATGTAGGTCGAGCCGTTCTTCGCCGTGTAGCCCATCGTCACCGGGTGCGCCTTGATCGTAATGCCGCGCTCGCGCTCGAGGTCCATCGAGTCGAGATGCTGCGCGGTCAAAATACGGTCGCTGATGGTATGGGTCGTTTGCAAAAGGCGGTCTGAGAGCGTGGTCTTGCCGTGATCGACGTGCGCGATAATGCAGAAATTACGGGTAAGAGCCTGGGCCGACATGGGAACGAATAGTGTAGCTGATCCTTTGCACAAAGGAAGCGACTTTATAGGTAGCAGCCGCACTCCGTGCGACGGTAACGCCATGGCGTATAAGCAAGGGGCGAAATTACCCCCCCGACCCAACCTCATTCGCGCGAGCGCGGAGCAATCGCGCGGCTTCGCTGGCATCCTCGGGCCTGAAGAGCGGCTGGCCCACCACCACCTGGTTTGCGCCGGACGTCACGCACGGCCCGACGGTCTCGTCCGTCACGCCGCCATCGACGGAGATGTCAAAGTTCAGATGGTTCTTGTCCCGATAAGCCTGGGCCAGGCGCACCTTCTCCAGCACCTCGATGATGAATGGCTGGCCCATGAAGCCCGGATTCACCGACATGCACAACAGTTGATCCGCTTTCTTCAGCAGCGAGTAGGTATTTTCCACCAGCGTCAGCGGGTTAATCGCCAGCGAGCAGCGGCAGCCCATCTCCTGCACCATCGCAATCGTCCGCTTCGGATCGTGGTAGGCCTCGAGATGAACGATGAGCAGGTCGGCACCCGCTTCGATAAACGCGGGCGCATAGCGATCCGGCTGCTGGATCATCAGGTGGACTTCGATCGGCAGCTGCGTAATCTTGCGCGCCAACTGCACCACATCGGCCCCGAGCGCAAAATAGGGGACGAAGTGACCGTCCATTATATCGATGTGGATGGCGTCCACCTGCGCCGCTTCCATCCGCTTCACCTCCATCTCCAATTGCCCCAGGTTGGCGGCAATAAGGTTGGCGGCGATGCGGACGGTTCTCATTTTCTGGCGTGTTGGATTAGCTCAATCTCATAGCCTTCGGGGCCGTCAATGAAAGCGATTTTACTGCCCGAGCCGGAGGCGTGCGGCCCATCGCTCAGCGGATAACCCTTCGCCGCGGCCGCCTTCGCGAAGGCATCGAGGTCCTCGACTTCAAAGGCCAGATGGGTCAGGTCGGGTTGCACGACCACCGGGCCGCTCGCCGGATAATGACAAATTTCGATGGCCTCCTCGCTCTTCGGCGCCTTGAAGAACACAAGGGTCGATCCCCGGCCCGAGGTGTGCCGCGAGATTTCCTTCAGCCCGAGGACATCCCTGTAAAAGGCGGTGGTTTTTTCCAGATCGTTGACCCGGTAACGGGTGTGCAGAAGTTTCGTGATCATGGCAGAACCTTCCTTGGCGAAGGGCACGCTGTCAAATCCAACCCGATTATGGTTTTTCTGGACAACAGGGGAATCGCCCGGATTATTCGGGTATAAACAAAAAACTATGGCAATACCCGCCGGGCTTAATATCGGATTATTTGGCGTAGGCCTCGATACCTACTGGTCTCAATTCGCGAATTTGCGAGAGCATCTTGTGGGATTTCAAAACCGCATCGCGGAGCGTTTGCGCGAAAAGTCGGCGCAGGTGCTTGACGCAGGTCTCGTCGATAATCCTGAAAAAGCGCGCCAGGCGGCGCAGGCCTTTTCCGGCGCTAATCTCGATCTGGTCTTTCTCTATGTCTCCACCTACGCGCTCTCCTCGACTGTCCTCCCGGTGGTGCAGCGTTTGGGCGTTCCCGTGATCGTGCTCAACCTGCAACCCACCGCGCAGCTCGATTACGACACATTTAACAAGCTAGGCGACCGGGGAATCATGACCGGACGGTGGCTCGAATATTGCCAGGGTTGCTCGGCCCCCGAGATTGCCAGCGTCTTTAACCGCACGGGCATTCCCTTCCATCTTGTCACCGGTTATCTCGACGACGAGGAGGCCTGGCGGGAAATTTTTGATTGGACGGAAGCCGCTCGCGCGGTCCGCGGAATGCGCGAGAACCGGGTCGGAGTGCTGGGGCATTATTACAGCGGCATGCTCGATGTTTACAGCGATCTCACCCAGCAGGCGGCTGTTTTTGGCAATCACTTCGAGCTTCTGGAAATGGATGAACTCGTCGCTCTGCGCGATGCCGTTACGACCAAGGACACCCAGGCCAAGCTGGAGCAATTCCGCGCCGAGTTTGATATTTCCGATCAGTGCGAGCCGGCGGAACTTGACCGCGCGGCCCGGACCTCGTGCGCGCTTGATGCCCTGGTGAAGAAGCATGACCTGGGATCGCTCGCCTATTATTATGAGGGCGAGACCGGAACGCCCCACCGGGACCTGGCCACTTCCGTCATCGCCGGGAACACGCTGCTGACCGGCCATCACGTTCCTGTGGCGGGCGAATGCGAGATTAAGAACGTCCAGGCGATGAAGATCATGGATCTTCTGGGCTCCGGCGGATCCTTCTCGGAGTTTTACCTGACCGACTTCAAGGACGACGTGGTGTTTCTCGGTCATGACGGCCCGGCCCATTTTGCGATTGCGCAAGGCCGAGTCGGGCTGGTTCCACTGCCGATTTATCACGGCAAGCCGGGCAAGGGGCTCTCCATCCAGATGACTGTCGCGCACGGTCCCGTCACGCTCCTCTCCGTCGTGCAAAATCGGGAGGGGAAGCTTTCGTTGCTGGTGGCGGAAGGCGAATCGGCGTCCGGCCCGGTCATGCATATCGGAAATACCAACAGCCGTTACCGTTTTTCCATCGGCGCCAAGCGATTCATAAACGAGTGGTCGGGTGCGGGGCCGGCCCATCACTGCGCCATCGGCATTGGGCATCAAGCCGCGAAACTGGAAAAGATGTCGCAGATTTTAGGCATCGCCTTTTCCCGGGTTTGCTGAAAAAATTTTCCATGCGCCCGGAATCCCTCGAATTTCTCACCCAGCTTCTCAACACCCCCACGCCCTCCAGCGAGGAGGCGCGCGGCCAGCGCGTCTGGCTCGACTACGTGACGCCGTTCGCCGACAAGGTCGAGACCGATACCTACGGCAACGCCATGGCCGTGCTTAATCAGGAAGGCACGCCCAAGATCATGGTCGAGGGCCACGCCGACGAGATTGCCTTTCAGATCCAGTACATCGACAACGACGGCTTCATCTACTTCAGCGGAGTCGGCGGACACGATCCCGGCCTCGCGCGCGGCCAGCGCGTCCACATCCACGGACGCAAAGGCGAAGTGCTTGGCGTCATCGGCGCGCTGGCGATCCACATGCAGGACCGCGGCAAGAAAGCGGAAGTGCCCGAACTCCACGAACTCTTCATCGACATCGGCGCGAGCAGCCGCAAGGAGGCCGAGAAGCGCGTCGCGGTCGGCGATCTCATCACCTACATCGTGAGCTGGCAGCGGCTCAACGGCGACATCTACATCGCGCGCGCCTGCGACAACCGCATCGGCACCTTCGTCGCGGCAGAGGTCTTGCGGCTCTGCTCGAAGGCGGGCAAAAAACTGAAGGCCAGCGTCGTTGCCGCGTCGGCGGTCGGTGAGGAAAACGGACTCTACGGCGCGCAGATGCTCGGTTATTCCGTACGGCCTGACGCCGCACTGGTCATCGACGTCGCCCAAGCCACCGACATTCCCGTCACCAACAAAAAGCGGTTCGGCGACACGCGTCTCGGCAAGGGCCCGATCCTCAGCCGGGGCAGCGTAAATCATCCGGTACTGGTGAAACGGCTCGAAGAGGTTGCGATCAAGAACAAGATCGCCTTCCAGCGCGGCATTGATCCGCGCGCATCCGGCACCGATGCCGATGCCATTTTCCTCCAACGGGGCGGCATCGCCACCGCCGCCATCGGCGTGCCGAATCGCTACATGCACACGCCCGTCGAAGCTGTCCACCTCAAGGACCTTGAAAACCTCGCGCTCTGGCTCACCGCCTTCATCCTCGACCTCCGCCCCAGCGAAACCTTCAAGGTGAAGATATAGGAATTCGTAGGCAACCGCCGCTGAATTTTGACGGAATTAACGGAATTTTTTTCTGGAGGGTCAGACTCCGTCCTGACCCTGACTTTCCTCGTTCTCAAACTCTATTTGGGAACGGGATTGTCTGCGCAACTCTGTTGCTGCCTTGTTGGGACCGGCAATGGAATTGCCTCAGCAAGTGCGTTTCCAAATGGAGTTTGGGAACGAGGGAACGTTTATGGATTCGAGTTCAGCCGAAGATCAATTCGCCTCGCATAAGATGGCATAAAATCACCATAACGGGGATCGAGAGCACTTCGACAGCGAGCGTAAACATACCGATTTTTGCCAGTCGTGGAATAAAGCGTACGCACCTCGCGCAAGCAAAGCAAAGACACGGTGGCAAAAATAAGGTCAAGAGCGCATAAATTGGCAGCGATTGTGCGAAGCTTAATGTAAGGGGTAGTAGGACGGTTCCGAGCCAGCAGAACCAGAACCAGCATGCGAGTCGTTTATGTGTGGACGGGATCATGTAAGTTCAGCCGCTGATAGGGCTATAAAGAACGCCGGATATAAGAAGCAGTATCAGAAAAATTCCCAGGCAGATCATGCCACGGCGGGCCAATTCAGGTTGATGATCGACGAGGGACCAGCAGCTGAGGCAAAGGCATGGGAAGGCGAAGAAACTGACGATACATACCGTTGGTGTGATCTCGTGACCAAACATGCCATAAAGAACATAGAAAAACGGAAGCGCCATTGTTGCCGAACAGCATGCCCAGAAAGCCAGTCGTAGGATTTGCAAACGCAGTGGGCTCATGTTTTGGATGATCTTAAACCACCGCAGCCCCCGCCTTCAACTGCTTCAGCCTTAACTGCCCGCAGGCGGCGTCGATGTCGTGGCCCTTTTCGCGGCGGACGGTGGCGGTGACTTTGGCGGCGTGAAGCACATCGGCAAACCGGTCGATCACCGCATCCGTCGGTCGACGCCACTCCAATCCCTCGACCGTGTTGTAGGGAATCAGGTTGACCTTGGCATGGAGACGGCGCGCGTGTTTGGTCAGCGCAGCCGCCTGCGCGGTCGAGTCATTCACGCCTTCGATAAGAATATATTCGAGCGTCATCATCTTCCGCTTTTTCGCCTGGTAATCGGCGCAAGCGTCGAGCAGCTCGGCGAGGGGATACTTGCGATTGATCGGCATAATCTGTTGGCGCACGTCGTCAGTTGCGCCGTGCAGCGAAAGCGCCAGCCGGATTTGCAGCGGCTGATCGGCCAGTTCGCGGATTTGCGGGGCGAGTCCGCTGGTGGAGACCGTGATGTGCCGTGCGCCGATGCCGACGCCCCACGGAGCATTGATGATGTTCAGCGCCTTCATCAGGTTCGCGTAATTGGCCAGCGGTTCGCCCATGCCCATGAAGACGAGATTGTTGATCTTCGTTTTCGTTGCGCGTTCCGTCTCGATGATTTGCGCGACGATTTCCCCGGCAGTGAGGTTCCGCTTCCAGCCTTCAAGGCCGCTCGCGCAAAACTTGCAGCCGTAAGCGCAGCCGACCTGGGTCGAGAGGCAGAGCGTGAACCGGTCAGAGCGTTCGCCGAAAAGATCGGGCGACGCGGGAATCAGCACGCTTTCGATGTAGTCGCCGGAACGCAATTCCCAGAGGAGTTTCCTCGTCGTGTCGTGTGAGCCCTGGAGCTTGGCCAGCTTCAGCGCCGTGAAGTCATAGGCCCTCTCAAGCTGCTGCCGCAATGACGCGGGCAGGTTGGTCATCTCGGCGATGGAATTGGCCCGCTTGGCGAAGATCCATTCGGCGACCTGTTTGCGCCGATAGTCGGGGCCGTCGCCGAGGTCCCATTCTTCGGGATTCTGGTCGAGCAGGAGCGGGCGCAGAGATTTCACGGCTGGGGAAGCATAACCAAATTTCCTAATTCACCAAATTACCAAATTTTGTTGCTAAAGTGGGTCGGGACGGAGTCCGACCCTCCAAGGAGAGACGTGCCTTGCATGTCACGGCATGGCACCTAGCATAAGGACATGGATACGCCCGTTCGTCTTCGCCTGTATCAATACGTCTACAGCCCCTTTTGCATTCCCATCGAGTTGGCGCTGCGCCATTCCGGCATTCCGTACGACTTGCTGAATCTCAATGTGGGCGATCCGACGCCGGTGATTCAGTTGACCAAGGGCGATTATTACCAAGTACCGGTTATCGAAGACCTTTTCAGTCACGAAGTCATCTATGACAAGAGCGCCGATGGAATGGACGTGCCGCGTTACATCGATAATCTTGCGCCGCTGATGCGTCTTTTCCCGGTTGAGGTCGAAGGCGTGCATCGGATTCTTCTCCATTACATTGAGAATGAGTGCGAGTCGCACGGCTTTAAGGTTTGCGATGCTTACCGGGAAAAGTGGATCAAGAACGACATCGAGCGCGGCCTGCACCGGCGTCACAAGGAACGCAAGTTCGGCGTGGGCTGCCTTGATGAATGGCTCCGCAACGTCAACAAGCTGATCGAGGCTTTCCATCACGTCATCCAGCCGTTTGAGATGATCCTTGGCAGCAAACCGTTTCTCACCGGCGACGTGCCCGTTTATGCCGACTACGCACTTTGCGGTGTGATCGGGAATTTTCTCTTTCCGGGCGTCACCGCGTTGCCGGAGAACTGTCTCATGCTCGAGGCCTGGTACACCAAGATGCGCGCGGGTAATATTCGCAGCTCACTCGATGAGGTCCAACTCGCCTCACAAGGGCAGTTTGACGAACGCGCCGATCAGTATGGGAAATCGCACATCCTTGCGGATACGGCTGACGTTGAGAAGGCGGTGGGCGAACTTAAGCTGCGTCCCGGCACGCTCGCACTCGACATCGCCACGGGCAATGGCCACACGGCAATTTATCTGGCCGAAAAGGGTTTTCAGGTCACGGCCAGCGATATTTCCACCGCCATGCTGGACCAGGCGAAGAAGCTTGCCGCCGAAAAGGGTGTGAAGATCGATTTTCGTGAGCACCCGGCGGAAAATCTTCCCTACGCGGACAACACCTTTGGCCTCGTGACCTGTCGCGTGGCCGCGCATCATTTCAGCTCGCCGGAAACATTCATCCGCGAATCGGCGCGCGTGCTGAAAACGTACGGCTATCTCGTGCTGATCGACGGCACGGTGCCCGACGATCACGTGGAGGCCCACGAATGGATGGACACGGTGGAGCGGTTGCGCGATCCGAGCCACGCCGGGTTCATTTCGCCCAACGTGTGGCGCAAATGGTGCGTGGACTCCGGGCTGACCGTGACGCACTCGGAAGTCCAATCGTTCAAGCAGCCCGACCTGAACTGGTATTTCAACGTGGCCAACACGCCGCCCGAAAATCGCAAAAAGGTGCTCGAAATGCTGGCGAAGGCGCCGGGGGCCGTCCGAGAACTTTTCAAGATCGGCCAGGAAGACGGCAAGATCATCTGGTACTGGCGGCGGCTAACGCTGATTGCGGGAAAGATATAGAGCGCCTTTGGGAGCTTCTCCCTTACTAACTTGGAACCTGCTCTCCACAGTGAGGGCAGACAGTTGCTTCATCCTTTATAGCGGCCTTGCAGGCTGGGCATTTTTTTTTGCAGGGAGACCGCAACAACAACCAATCCCACAAACAACCAGACAACGCCAACAACCAGTAAGGCCCCGATTCCTCCTACAACAAGTACAAGTGTCATGCCAATGATGCCAAGGACCACCAGAGGCCAGCGAAGAACGCGAATGACCTCTTCGCGAACAGCCGCTCGAATTTGTTCTAATTCTTTAGGCGTAAGGGCCACAAGTTTCTCCTACTCCTTTTCATTCCGTGGGGAAAGGTATTTGATGGATGCGCGGCTGACGCTGATGTTTAAACGATTGGCGTTCCGCGCATCTCTTGGCAGTTTGGAGCGTGTTTGATCGCTGGTTTGATTCTTACCGCTGGTGGTGGTGCGCCTTGTCCGGGGTATTGCTCGTCGCAAGCTTCGCGCCTTTCTCGTGCGCGACCTGCGGCTGGATCGCGCTGGTGCCCGCGTGGTGGGTTATCACGCGGAGCGAGCGGGCGCGGCGGCATCCGATCCGTCACGGTTATGCGATCGGCCTGATTTATTTCGGAGGCACTTTCTGGTGGATCAGCAACGTCACGGCGGTTGGCACGATCTTTCTCGTGCTTTACCTGGCGCTTTATCCGGCCATCTGGTTTCTGCTCGTCGCCCGGCTAGTCTTGCGGCGGCAAGGCGAGACGTTGCCTCCTGTTCTTATTCAGGCGCTGGCGGCGGCGGCGCTGTGGGTTACGCTTGAATGGTGGCGAAGCTGGTTCCTCACCGGCTTCAACTGGAATGAACTCGGCATCTCCCAGGCGACGAGCATCGTCTTTCGCCAATTGGCCGCGTTTGGCGGGGTGCACCTGATTTCCTTCGTCCTTGTCGCGGTGAACATCCTCTGGGCGGAAGGAGTCCTGGGGATTGCGAAGACCCTTCAGGAAAAGCGGATCGTGCGTCCGTCATTCCCCTTTGCGGTGGCGCTTTTTCTCGTGGCGAGTTGCTTCGCGCTCGGCTGGCATCATCTGCAGCGACATTGCGGCGAGACGCTCCAGCCCAGCCTCACTTTTGCCTGCGTCCAGCCCGACATTCCGCAAATCCCCGACGACCCGAAATATCGCGACGACGAGAGGAATGCATTGGAAAAGACAGAAAAGCTCTCCATCGACGCCATCACGGGAAAGGAAAAGCCCGATCTCCTCATCTGGCCCGAAGCTTTCACGGGGCAGGAAATTTTCCATCAGGGACTATTGACTGAAATCGTTCATGAAATAGCCTCGTCGTCGGGCAACTATTTTTTGTTCGGCTCACAGGATTCGGACGTCCAGCACATTTACAATGCCGCGTATTTGTTTGGTCCGGGTTGGGATACTTTTCAGTATTACCATAAGACCCGGCTGGTCATGCTCGGTGAGTATATACCCTTTGGAGATACCTTTCCCTGGCTGCATCAACTTATCGGCATCGGGATGGACATGACGCCCGGCCCCGGACCGAAAGTATTCGCCATGAAAAATCCGCCTTTGTCCTTCTCACCCTTGATTTGCTTCGAGGACACGCTGCCCGAGGTGACCGACAAAGCGGTGCTGCTTCGGCCCGATTTCTTCGTCACCATCACCAATGACGGCTGGTACACCGGCTGGTGCGCGGCCTGGGGCGTGCGTCAGCACTTGAATCACGCCATTTTCCGCTGCATTGAGCATGACCGGCCCATGATCCGCTGCGCCAATACCGGCATCTCCTGCGTCATCGACCAGAGCGGCAAAGTGACAGACCGCTTCCTCGGCCTCTCCGGCGGGGAGATCGACGTCGGCGGAATCTTTGCTCGGAAGCTCGAATTTTACCCCACCCGTGGCACGCTTTACGAAATGTGGGGCGATTGGATCGTCTTGATCTCTGCCCTCTTCAGCGTCATGCTGGGAATTCGGTTTTTTTGGTCCTGCGGATGGCAGAAAGCTTCGCCCCAAAATTGACTCTTAACTTGGCCTTACCCTATTTTGAAGAATCGCCTTAGAGCCTGATGAATCCCGATCCTATTTTTTCCGTCGTTGTACCGTTTTATAATGAGGCGGAAAATCTACCCCAGCTTGTCCGTGAAATCGACGCCATGCTCCGGGTCATGGAACGACCTGCGGAAATCATTCTCGTCGACGACGGCAGCACTGACACATTTGCCCGGCCACCCGGCAGCCCCGCCTTCCTCGTCCGCTGGCTCCGCATCAGCCAAAACAGCGGCCAAAGTGCGGCGATGTATTACGGGATGCAGCAGGCCCGGGGCGAATTCATCATCCTGATGGACGCCGATCTCCAGAACGATCCGATGGACGCGCCCAGGATGTTGCGCAAGCTGGAGGAGGAGCGGCTCGACCTGGTGACGGGCGTGCGCCTGCATCGCAACGACAACTTCATCCGGCGCCTCTCCTCGTTGATCGCCAATGCGGTGCGCGGGGCCCTGCTTCAGGATCGCACCAGCGACACCGGCTGTACGCTCAAAGTCATTCGTTCCGAGGCGGCCAAACGGTTGCCCGGCTGGAACGGGATGCATCGGTTCATTCCCGCACTCGTCCTTTCGGCCGGCTACAAAATCGGCGAGATGCCCGTTGAACACCGTGCGCGCCACGCCGGGGTAAGCAAGGTCGCCGGCGGTAAGCGGGCCTTACGCGCCACGGTCGATTTGCTCGGAATGCTCTGGTTTTCGCGCCGTCAATTCAAGGGTCGTTTACAGGATAAGAATTAGCGACAAAAGGGCACAAAGAAGCACAAAATGCTGAAGACTATCATGAAAACAATCTTTGAGCTTTGCGGCATTGTCCGGGAAACGGCCTACGCGATTCATCTTTACCATGGCCACGGTCACCTTGAAAAAGTTTACGAAAATGCGCTGGCTCACCGACACCGCAAACTGGGCTTGGAGGTTAGGCAACAGCACCCTGTTCAGGTACGGGATGAAGACGGCACAATCCTTGGAGATTTTTTCGCTGATCTCTTTATCGAAGGTCTTCTTGTGGTGGAACTCAAAGCTGCCAAGGCGATTGCTGATGAACATATCGCCCAACTGCTCGGTTATTTAAAATCGACCCGAATCGAGCACGGATTACTCATCATTTTTGGTTCACAAAAATTCCAAATCAAAAAATACATCGTGAACGATTACGGTTACGCGCCTGAAGAACTCGGAGTCCTGTAATTTTTATGAAATTCAGCCCCTTTGTTTTCTTTGTGATCTTTTGTGGCTAATTATGAATCCGAACCTCGATTCTCTAGGCATCATCGCCGGCAACGGACGTTACCCGGTCCTGCTGGCCGAGGCGGCTCGCGCGCATGGCGTCAAGCGGATCGCCATCGTTGGTTTTTCCGGCGAGACCGCGCCGCAGGTCGAGAAGCTGGCGGACCATTATATCAAACTGCGCGTCGGGCAATTGGGCGGACTCTGCGATTACTTCCGCGACCAAAAAATCACGCAGGCCATCATGGCGGGCCAGGTCGCGCCCGCAAATCTCTTCGACCTGCTCCCCGATCTCAAAGGCGCTCTCCTGCTGGCAAAGCTGAAGGAACGGAACGCCGAGACGATCTTCGCGGCCATCGCGCATGAACTCAAACTGTGCGGTGTAGACCTTCTGCCCGCGACGACTTTCATGGAGGACTACCTGCCTCAGCCGGGCCACATCGCCGGGCCCAGGCTCACGAGCCAGCAATTGGACGATGTCGTGCTCGGCTTCCGGATCGCCAAGGAAAGCAGCCGCCTCGACATCGGCCAGAGCGTCGTGGTCAAGAAAGGCACGGTGGTCGCCGTGGAAGCCTTCGAGGGCACCGATGCGACGATGGAGCGCGGCGGTCGCCTGGGGAAAGGTGACGTCGTGCTGGTGAAGGTCAGCAAGCCGAACCAGGATTTTCGTTTTGACGTGCCCGTTATCGGTACGCGAACAATGGAACATGCGCGCGATTCCGACGTGAAGGTGATCGCCTGTGAAGCGCGGCGCACTTTGCTTCTGGATCGCAAACTGGTGGTGGAACAGGCCGCGCGCTGGAGGATCAGCCTCTTCGCGGCGGACGAATCGCTTTTGAAAGAACAATTATGAGCAACCTAAGAGTCGGAGTCGTTGGTGTCGGTCATATCGGGCGCGAACATGCGCGCATTTATTCGCAACTTCCCGGAGTCGAGTTTGTCGGCCTTTACGATCTCGACAGCCATGTCGCGGAGAAAGTCGCCCAACGCCACGGCGTGAAGGCATTCCCATCGGCGCAAGCGCTGGCTGAGGTGGTCGATGCCGCCACCATCGCCACGCCGACCGGCACGCATCATGAAATCGGCACCTTGTTTCTTGGCCTTGGCAAACATGTCCTCGTGGAAAAACCAATCACCGACAACACGGAACAGGCCAAGGCGCTCGTCGATCTCGCCACCGCAAAAAAGCTCGTCCTGCAAGTGGGGCACATCGAGCGTTTTAATCCGGCGCTCCGTGCGCTGGAGGAAAAACTGACCCGGCCCCGCTTCATCGAGGCGCACCGGCTCTCGACTTATCCCGGACGCAGCACCGACATCGGTGTCGTGCTTGATTTGATGATTCACGATCTCGAAGTTGTTCTCCATCTCGTGCGTTCGCCGATTCAATCGATCGATTCGGTCGGCACCGCCGTGCTGAGCAAGGGCGAGGACATCGCCAACGCACGCATCCGCTTTGAAAACGGCTGCGTGGCCAACATCACGACGAGTCGCATCAGCTTTGAAAAAGTGAGAAAAATCCGGGTCTTCCAGGACGACGCCTATCTCTCCCTCGATTACTTCGACCAGAGCGGGGAGATCTATCGCAAGGTCAACTCGCAGATTACCAAGGAAAAGATCAAGGTGGAAAAGGACGAACCGCTGAAGCTCGAATTGGCCGCCTTTGCCGAGTGCGCGCGGTCAAGCCAGAAGCCTCGTGTCGGCGGCGCGCAGGCTGCGGTCGCCCTCGAGATCGCCATGCTCATTACCGAGCAGATCGCAAAGCAAAACGCTCAGCAGACTTGAGGTTTCCCATTCGCCTTTACCATGCGCGCTCCTGAATCCTCCCCTTCCGAACGGTCTCTCGTCATTCTCATGGTCGCGGGCGAAGCCAGCGGCGATGCGCATGGCGCGGAACTTATCCACGCCCTCAAGGAGAAGCAACCTGCGGCGCGTATCGTCGGCGTCGGCGGCCCACGCATGGCGGCTGCAGGTCAGGAACAACTTCTCGATTTATCCGCCCACGCGGTGCTCGGTCTGACGGAAGTGCTGAAACAATACTTCAAGTTCCGTCGATTCCGGGACCAGGTGCTCGACCTGGCCAAACGCGAGCGCCCCGATGCCGTTGTCCTCATCGATTGCTCCGGCTTCAATCTTCGGCTCTCTCCGGTTCTGCGCCGGGATCTGCCCGGCACGCGCATCATCTACTACATCAGTCCGCAAGTGTGGGCGTCGCGTGCGGGCCGCGTTAAAGCCATGCAGCGCGATCTCAACCTGCTTCTGGCCATTCTCCCTTTTGAGAAAGCGTGGTTCGCCAATGTCGCGCCGAAATTCAACGTCCAATGGGTGGGCCATCCCGTGCTCGACCGCATTCGCAAGGTTGACGTTGAGGAACCGAACCCCAACTTTGTCGCGCTTTTGCCGGGTAGCCGCAAGACCGAGGTCGAGGCGCATTTGCCCGCGCTCTGGGAAGCGGCGCTCATCATGGGCCGCAACCGGCCGGGCCTCAAATTCATCCTGCTCTCGCCGAACGAAGCGATTCAGAAATATTCCCTGGAAATGCTCGCGAAGTTTTCCGCGCCGAACTTCACCTTCGAGTACAACGTCGGCTACGCCATTTCCCATCTCTCGCGCTGCGCACTGGCCCTGGTCGCTTCCGGAAGTGCCTCGCTCGAATGCGCCTTGGTCGGCATCCCGCAGATCGTCGTTTATCGCGTCCATCCGCTGACCTACGCGGTGGGAAAACGCGTCGTGAAGGTCAAATATCTCAGCATCGTCAACGTCATGGCCAACGAAGCCATCGTGCCCGAATTTCGCCAGGACAAACTCGAAGCGAGCGCGGTCGCGCAGGAAGCGCTTGAATTGCTCGGCAACGCGCCGCGCCGCGAAACGATGAAGCGCCGCGTCGCGGAAGTCGTCGCCACCCTCGGCAAACCCGGCGCCAGTAAACGCGCTGCCGACGCCATCCTCCTCGAAGCCGCCCTCGCCAAGGTGGGATAGGGCCGTTTTTGCGGTTTAGCTTAAAAAGCCTTGGAAGCCTTTTTTAAGAGATTTTGCCGATAGAAAGGATTTAGAGCTAGTCGATGGGCATCTTTCGTGGCGCGAGAACATGCCGTTCCCTCTTCTTAACGGATAAAAATTCACAAACGTGTTCCGAGACGTTATAAAAAATCCGTCCTGTCTCCCTCAATTTATCCTCTTAGCCGTTGGCTTCGACCGGCTTAACTCATTTTGAAATCCACGACGCATTTCCCGGTCATGGTTTGTGGCCTGATCCTGCTGTCCGCATGGGGACAGGCTGTACCGGTGCGCGCGGTCGACTTATCGGTGGACCTTGGCAAACGCTACCAGACCATCGACGGCTTCGGGACCTGCCTGATGTTCTGGCAGCCGGAACCCTTTCTCAATCCGGATTGGCAACGCATCTATTGGGATGATCTGGGCTGCTCGGTGTTGCGCATGGATATGGTGCCCTTTGTCCTGACGCCGAACCATGACGGCAAGCTCTCCGAGACGCCGATTCCCATGGGCGCAGACGTCGATGCCAATATCAAAAAATTTGACTGGAAGCCGGTCGATGTTTTTGGCCAGGTTGCCCAGGCGGCGAAGATATACGGCCACGACGAAAGCAAGGTCATAGCCTCGGTCTGGTCGCCACCTCCCTGGATGAAGGACCGGGGCGCAACAATCAGCAAGGAGAACGGTAATGCCATTCATGGTTCCCTCAAGCAGGTCCCGGATAATCTCCAGCAATTCGCCCGGTATCTCGCCGCCTATCTCAAGGGCTTTCAGGAGCACTATGGAATACCCGTCTACGCCGTGAGTATTGAGAACGAGCTCGATACCTCTGACGACTATGACAGTTGCAGCTATGAGCCTGACGAGTACGTCGCGACTCTGAAGGCCGTTCATCGGGAATTGCAACAGGATGCAATCCCCACCCTCTTGCAGGGCCCCGAGTGTTGCAGCATCGGCAATAGCCTCTCGATATGGAATCTATGGAGACAGACGACTTATATCGACGCCGTTCGCAAAGATCCCGAAGCCATGAAGGCGCTCGATATTTACAGCATCCACGCCTATCCCAATGACGACACCCATTCGCCTGCCAGCTATGTCCCCTCATGGCTTTTTTATCTCGACGGCAAAGGCCTGAACCCTCCGAATCCGGATAAAACCTGGATTGGCACGCGTCACGACGGCAAGCGCTATTGGGTAACAGAAGCAGGAGGGGAAAAGAACGATTGGTGTGTCGAAAAGGATGGCCGGCAAATCGGAGCGCTTGGGCTCGCGATCAATATCCATAACGCCCTGGTCTACGGGCAGAACAGCATGTACGTCTATTGGCAGTTGAGTGACGGGATGTCGACGGCCACGGGTAATTCGCTACTGAATTTTTTGGATACACACTCGCCAAAATATTGCGCGGCCAAACACTTCTTTCGTTATATCCGGCCCGGGGCCGTGCGCGTGGACATCGGTCCGAATGAGCCCGATGGCTTGAGAGCGAGCGCCTTCCTTCAAAGTAAGACCCATAACTTGACCATCGTCCTCATCAACCCTTCCAACAAGGAATTGCCACTGTCCATCAATCTTCCAAACTTGTGGAAGGGTTCGGCTTTTGACACCTATTTAAGCACTGAGACCGCCCGTTTTACCAACCAGCCACCCAACAAGGTCGATTCTTCCGGAAAACTTGGCGGAACAATCCCGGCTTACAGCGTCATGACGCTGGTCGGGCAGTGCCTCAGTGAAGTTCCCCATGGATAAATTGACGAGGGAAGCCTATGGCTTAGGGCCTGTTCACACTAAAATGGTGGGCTGGCGCGACGGGGCGCTGCCACACCCGATCAGGCCACATGCGCGGCGAACCAGGCGGCGCCTTGGAGCGCGGTCTTGTCGTTGAGGATGACGTAGACCGGCGTGGTGCGGAGGAGGGGACTCAAGCGGCCTTTGTGGTAGAAGGCATCCCTAAATATGGCGCTTTCCAATTTGGGCAACATTTTGGGCGCGATGCCGCCGCCGATGTAGACGCCGCCGAGGGCGAGCATTTTCAGGGCGAGGTTGCCTGCCTCGGCGCCGTAATTGCGCGTGAAGCAATCGAGTGCGTCTACGCAGACGGGGTCCTTGACCGCGAGCCCGGCCTGAGTCACCACCGCGCCGAGATCGCCTTCAGCCAACTTCGCGCGCAGCCATTCCGGTTCGGGCTGACCCGATCTCTGGCGAAAAAAGCGGTAGAGATTTTTCATGCCCATGCCGGAGAGGACCCGTTCCCAGCTCACATGGCCGCGCTCCTTGCGCAGGAACATGAGAAGCTCGTCGCCAATGCTGTCGTTGGGCGCAAAGCTGGAGTGGCCGCCTTCGCTGGCAAAGGGGCGATGTCCCACGCCGTCCCACAACATGCCCGCTTCGCCGAGACCGGTGCCCGCTGCGATCAAGGCGCGATTGCCGACTTGATGCGGGTCGGCCTGCGGGTTGAGCGCAAGCAGATCATATGGGAGCAGCGTATTGATGCCATAGGCATTGGCTTCAAGATCGTTGAGCAGGCTGACCTTTTGGAATTTCAACTCGGCCTGTAGTGCGGCGGCATTGACGATCCAGGGCAGGTTGGTCACCTCCACCACGCCGTCCTTGACCGGGCCGGCGATGCCGAAACAGGCCTGTCGGACATCGGAAAAGACGTCGGTAAGAAAGTGGCGGATGATTTCCGCGAGGGTTTCATGGTCCTTACTCGGGTACGACGCGGTTTTTTTCGCGACGAGCCGGTTGCCCTCATACGTATAGACTGCCAAGTTGGTTTTGGTGCCTCCGATATCGCCTGCGAGAAACATGGGGGCAGAGGCTGTCCGAAAAATAGGCGCGGGTCACGCCGAAAGAATTTTTGCTTTCTAACGAGGCAGAACCGTAAATTTTTTATCAACCTGTCAAATGAATTGACAGACTGATCCAACCACTTTTCCATATTGGTAGATCAGTTATAAACATTACTAAAAGACTGTTTGAGAATCCCCATTAATTGCGATTTTGTTGACACATCCATTGACAGGGTGGTTTATTATCCGGCAAAAACACCCCAGAAAAGCAGGTTAGGCTTCAAACGCAATGAGTCATACTAAAGAGGATAGAAGTGAGGCATGTGTATCGCTTACTTGTTTATTATAAAGTTGTTATATCGTTACGTTTGATTTTAATCATGATCCATTTTATGTGGTAAGGGCGTAGCTTTCATGTTACTAAACGTGCAAGCTGGCATCATTGATGCAAATAAAATGTGTAAGAATGCACGAAAAGGCTTGCTTTTAAACATCTCTAAACTATAAATCACTTTTTAATGCCTTCTGAACTTCCAGAACCTTATCCTTCCAGTGGGAAGGGGACGCCGCCAGATGCCAATGAGCAGGTAGAGGTGGGGTGCTCTCTTGACTATGCCCTGATTGAGCCCGTGCAGTGCCAATGCTCGGTGGCCCTAAAAAATCGATTTAAGGATTTCTTTTACGATCGGCCGTCCCGGTTAATCGCCATACCCGGGCCTCATCGGCAGCTATTGGTATTAAAGGAGCATAACCCCTATGTGGGGCAGCTCCTGCAAAGGTTGAATTCCAACCCCATTAATACGCTGAATCTCAACGAATGGCTCAGCGATCCTTCCGGGCGTTTGGCTCAACTGATTCAGACCGTGAACTGCGCCTATAAAAATTCGCGCGCTTTTCTTTCCTTTCCTCCGGCACTTTGGAAAGCAGGCTTGGTTCCGGCGCCAGGATCCATCCATCATTCGGATGCTGACGAAAAGCGGACGGTGGTTCTTATCGCCGGCGCGGGTTTCCTGGAGATTTGGCGTTACGACACCTGGTCGAATAGCATCTTCACAGAATTGCTACCTCGCTTCTGGCAGGATCTTTTGACCTCAGAGGAATAAGCTCCTTAGATCGACTCTACCTGTAGCGGCGGTACAAGACTGCCGCTACAGACGATCCGGACAACGGATTAATCAAACGATCTACTCCACTTTGCCAAAGACAAGGGAAGCGTTGATGCCGCCGAAGCCGAAGGAATTGCTGAGGACGTATTTGAGTGGCTGCGAACGGCCCTTGAGACGCACGAGGTCGAAGCCGGGCGTGATTTCGTCGCAGGGCTCGTGACAGTTTAGGGTCGGCGGGATGTGGCTGTTCTCCATGGCGAGGCAGCAGATGGCGGCTTCGATGGCGCCCGATGCGCCGAGCGGATGACCGTAGTAGGCCTTGGTGCCGCTGATGGCCGGGGTTTTCTTGCCGAAAAATTTACTGACCGCCCTGGCTTCGGTGCCGTCGTTCATCGGGGTGCTGCTGGCATGGGCGTTGATGTAGTCGATCTGATCGGGGCGCAGCTTCGCTTCTTCGAGGGCGTAGCGCATGGCTTCAAGGGCCGACTCGCCTTCGGGCAGCGACGAGGACATGTGGTAGGCGTCGTTGTTCAGCGTGTATCCGAGCACTTCGGCGTAGATGTGGGCGCCGCGCGCGCGCGCGTGCTCAAGCGATTCAAGGATGAGGCCGCCTCCGCCTTCAGCCATGATGAAACCGGTGCGGGTCGCGTCAAAAGGGCGGCAGGCGCGCGCGGCGTCCTTGGTTTCTTTCGCCATCGATTTAATCGTGTCGAACGCTCCAAAGGTGAGGGGCGCCAGGGGAGCCTCGGCGGCGCCGACGATCATGACCTGTGCGCGGCCTTCGCGAATGACACGGAAGGCTTCCCCTACCGCGACGGTACCGGAGGCGCAACTGTTTGAGTTGGTCGTGCTATAGCCGCGAACGCCGTAAGCGATGGCGATATTGCTGTGGGCGGAGCCGCCAAAAACCTGAAGCGCGAGGGCGGCCGGAATGGCGCGGTTGCCTTCACGGACAAACTTTTCATGAGTAAGTTCCGCCGTGGTGATGCCGCCGAGGGCGGTGCCAAAGCTGACGCCAACGTCGGTGCGCGGCTGCTCGGGGGATAATTTCAGTCCCGCATCATCGAGCGCCTGCTGAGACAGAACCAGTGCGAACTGGGCGTAGCGGTCAATGCGTTTCAGTTTGTGGGGCGGGAAATGTTGGGACGGATCGAAGTCGTTGATCGCGCCCGCGCATTTGGCGTCGTAAGCCGCAGTGTCAAAGCGGGTGATAAAACTGATCCCCGATTGTTCGCGAAGAAGACCTTCCCAAAGGCCTTTGCGGCCGTGTCCGACGCAGGTAAGCGCCCCGATTCCAGTGATGACTACGCGTGAACTCATGATGATAAAGGCTGACTTTCGACTTTGCGCTTAAGACCCGCGAGGGTTCGGGTGGCGATGTGATGAATGAAAAAACGTCCCACGATGTACTTCCCTACAAAGCCACCAATTAGCGGCCAGTGCAATTCCAAATCGTGGGTAATCTCGACGCGAACACCCTCGGGTGTTTCTGTGAAGTGCCAGATGACAATCATGCCGCGCGTGGCGTTGAGGATGGACTTGAGGTGTTTGAAATAGAGCTGGCACTTTTCCGTATCGATCCGGTACTCGGAAATCCAGGTCGTGGGAATGAACGTGCGAACCGCCGACATTTTAACGATACCGCCCCATGGCATCTTGGAAAGAAATCGGTTGTAGCGATAGTGGGACAGGAAGTCAGGCCAGCGCGCGAGGTCGGAGGCGTCCGTGTAGATGACGTGGAGCGGAGCCTTGATGGTGATGACGTTGGAGGTTCTCATGCTTCTACGCGTGCAAGAATGGCCTGCTGAAACCAAAAGAATTTGATTTGTTTGAGATTGGGCCAGCCGGCCCGGTGCGCGAGTGATTTCATTTCAGCGTTGGTGAAAGCGCGGCGCACGGAGAGGCGCGCGTCGTGGCGGACCATGGGATCACGGATGATAAAGGTGGTGAGAAGCCAGATGCAGAAGGAGGCGAGCCGGCTGCGGACGAGATCGACGCAAGCGGTGCCGAGCCGTCCGACCCGGGCCATTTCCTGGAGAACGGTGAGGGCGTCCTTTTCTGCAAAGTGATGCAGCGCCAGGCTGCAAAAGGCCAGATCGGCGGCCTTGTTGCGGAAGGGGAGTTGGCGGGCGTCGGCTTGAACGAAGAACATTTTTTTAGAGGCTGGGGTGGCCTGACGTGCGATCTGAAGCGTTTGAAACTGGAAGTCGACGGCGACGATGGTTACGTCATGCTGGCGGGCCTTGGCAAGCCCAAGCAGGTTACGTCCATGGTCGCCGTAACCGGCGGCAAGGTCGATGAGCAGAAGGCTTCGGGTTTTATCCGCTAGTTTATGGAAGACAGTTTCGACAGCTTTTTTGCCGCCAAAGGTGCGATTAAGGCGAGCAAGATTTTCGAGATCGCTGCGCAGGGCGTTTTCATCCTGGTTCGGCAAATCCATCATTTCGGGGTCGGTTTCGGAGAAATCACGCTGCATCCGAGTGAGAATGCCTATAGTTGAGCTTGCGTCACCGCTTTTTTTTGCAAAAAAAAAGCGACTCCAGCATACAGCAGCAAAACTTCGTTCAACTCATTCCGCCTCGCGCAACATCTCATTGTCAACGGGGAAAACTTTTTTTCAGCGTGACCCGCGCTAATTTTTCGGACAACTTCTTATCATGCATCGATTTCGTATAGGAGTTTTGACGAGCGGTGGTGATTGTCCCGGCCTCAACGCGGTCATCCGGGCTGCGGTCGCGTCAGCGCAAACCCTCGGCTGGGAGGTGCTCGGTTTCATCGACGGGTACGAGGGGCTGCTTTCACCGGTCAATTACCGGATTCTTACGTTGGAAAATACCCAGGGGATCGCGGCCACCGGCGGGACGATCATCGGGACAACCAACCGGGGGCGTTTCGTTGCCAAGCAAGGCTTGGGTGAGAAGGCGATGATTCCGCAGCCGATTATTGACGAGGCAAAAAAGACATTGGAGGACTTGGGGGTGCGAGCGTTGATCTGCATTGGTGGAGATGGCTCGCTAACAACTGCCGACCAGCTTTTTGAAAACGGTGTGGCTGTAGTTGGCGTACCAAAGACAATCGATAACGATCTTTCCGCCACGGCGACGACGTTCGGGTTCGATTCCGCGGTGGTATGCGTGGCCGATGCGCTCGACCGCCTGCACACGACAGCGGCAAGCCACAAGCGCGTCATGGTGTTGGAAGTCATGGGCCGACATGCGGGTTGGATCGCGCTCTACGGAGGACTTGCGGGCAACGCGGATGTGATCCTGATTCCCGAAATACCTTTTTCTTACGAAAGGCTGGCCGCTTATGTCGAAAAGCGGATGTCGGGCGGCGCCGCATCGACCCTGATTGTCGTCGCGGAAGGCGCGACCGCGCAAGGCGGAGGGATTTTGACGGTGGATGGTTCGACAAAAGGGGAAGTCCGGCTCGGCGGAATCGGAGCCCAGGTCGCCCACGAAATCGGTGAGCGAACGAAGCGCGAGACGCGCACGGTGGTGCTGGGGCACTTGCAGCGCGGCGGCGCGCCGACGACGCAGGACCGCAATTTGGGCACTCGTTTCGGCGTCGGAGCAGTGCAGTTGATCCAGGAAAAGAAATTCGGCTGCATGGTGAGTTACCTCAATTACCAGATTGGCTCCGTGACCATTAAGGAAGCGGTCGGCCAGATCAAGCACGTTCCGCCGGACGGCCAGATGGTGCAGACGGCCAAGGCCGTCGGAATCAATTTTGGTGTTTAAGACGTTGTGTTATTTGCCCTGCGGCTTGATGCGGCAAAACCCCTTCAGCTTGTCGCTGAATAACTCGTCCAGATTGGAGTTCTCGATGTACCTGACGATATTTGCGCTTGAATCCAACAGTGTTACATCCAGGTCGGGACGGGGCGGTTGGGCCAGGGTGGAACTGCTTTGTTTGACCAAACCCTTGAGTCTTCCAGCACGAATGGCAGCGGCAGGCATCTCTTGGGACATTCTCCACATGGTGAGAACATTATTGCCGGAGAATTTGTAACGGAGAAAAAGGTAGCCTTTGGTGGGATGGCCGTCGTCGTCCTTCCCAATCATCACGACGTTGAGGAAAGTCTCCCTGCCGATGACGGTGGGAAAGAAATCATACGAATCGGGCCCTTCGTTCGGTGCGCTTTTTTCCTTGGGATGAAGGAAATCCACATGCATCCAAGGGCTCCTGGTGATGGAAAAACGGGACGTCGAAGTGTCGTCATCCGTTCCGCTGCGCCAGTCTCCCACTAGACGCGGATCGGCTTTGGCCGAGCCGGGAGAAGAAAGTGGATTGACCGATTCAGTAACGCAGGAGGTGAGCAGGAGGCACAGGGCCAAACTCAGGGTGAGGCCAAAAAGTTTTTTCACTACTTAAGATCGCAAAAAATCTGAAAAATATTTCAATAATCGGAAGTATCCTGGCTCAGACATTAAAGGTCACGGCGTCGCCAGATCCCGAATAGAGGTCAAGCGGGCCGGCCAGCTCCACTTTCAGTACGGTCGCATCGGGATCAAGCGCGCTTTCTGGAACATCAATCCAGAGGATGCCGGGAAGCTTGGCCCAGGGAGCGCCGCCGATTTTGCGCTGCTTAAGTTCTCCTCCACCCACGACGCTGACGCGCTTGACGTCGTTAAGAATTCCTTTAACGGCAACCTGATCGTTGGGCCGGTCAAAGCAAATCAAATAAAGGACGTCCTTTTCCTTGTTGAGGGTTGATGCGCCATAAAAGAGACCTGGCGGCAACCCGGTGATGGTGGCGTGGATGGCTTCGGAGTGTTTTCGGGCCCATCGTCCCAGCTCCTTCAAGACCGCAGTCTGTTCGGGAATAATTGTACCGTCACTTTTTGGTCCGACATCGAGGAGAAGATTGCCGCCTATGCCGGCGCACTCTGCCAACATGCGGATGCATTGGCGCGCTGATTTGAAGTTGGTGTCTTTTTTCTGATAGCCCCAGGAATCGTTGATGGTGACGCAAAATTCCCAGGGGCCTTGCGGTTTCGTCACCGGCATGGCCTGTTCCGGTGTTCCATAATCTCCGTAACCGCCCATCCGGCTGTTGAGGACGACGCCGGGAGCCCAGTAAAGAAGTTGTTCACGAAGTTCCTTAAAGCGCCACTGTTCCGGATCACGTTCCCAATCACCGTCGAACCAGAGCAGGTCGGGGGAATAACGGGTGCATAGTTCCTTCAACTGGCTGCGATGAAACTCCAGAAAGCGTTCCCAGGCCGCCGGGTCTTCCGAACCTTGCGGATAACCAAAACGATTTTTGTGCTTGGTCGCGTGGTCGTGAGGTTGGGCCCTTTTCGGCAGAACGGTGGCGTAGTCGGGATGAGACCAGTCGAGATGAGAAAAATAAAGCCCGACCTTGAGGCCGTGTTTGCGCAGGGCTTCGCAATAAGGGCCGATCAGATCGCGGCCTGCGGGCGATCCATCCCTGGCATTAAGTTTGTTGGCTTTGGTATCCCAAAGGGCGAAGCCGTCATGATGCTTGGTCGTCAGAACGGCATATTTTGCGCCTGCCTCGGCGAATGATTTCGCCCAGGCATCGGGGTCGTAGCGCGAGGCGGTGAAGGTCCTGGCCTGGGCCATATAGTCTTCGCGGGAAATTTCTCCGTGAAAGAAGGCCCACGACTCACTTGTATCTCCTGCGGAATAGATGCCCCAATGAATGAATATGCCCAGTTTTGCGTCAAGAAACCAATCAGGTAGCATAAGAATTTGGAGTGTTTGGC
>Ga0182030_10001531_pt1 | contig 47749 bp, 46 predicted proteins | sample 812S3MmetaG_FD_121299 | JGI IMG/M metagenome (GOLD analysis project Ga0182030, IMG submission 121299) | Permafrost microbial communities from Stordalen Mire, Sweden - 812S3M metaG (Illumina Assembly) | ecosystem: Environmental > Terrestrial > Soil > Wetlands > Permafrost | place: Sweden...
GCAATATCCGGCGCCGATTCTCGATCACGAGGTCGCGGCGCGCGCGTTCCTCGCGCGCTACCGGGCCGAGGTTGCGGTTTAGTTCGACATCGAGCCCAGCTTTTGATCGACGATGTCGGAGACGAACGGCACGTGCACGTCGTCGCCGTGCCAGACCTTGATCCCATAGACCACGCTAGCCACGATCGTGACCGGCACGATGAACGGCAGCAGCGGCCAGGCCGAGATCCCGATCAGCGGGATCGCGGCGATCGACGAGATGAGCCAGCCTAAACCGTACATGCCGGCGTTGAACCCGAGTGCTTGCCATGCATTGCGGCGCACGAAGTTGGAGCCCGACTGATCGAACAGCGCGATGAGCGCTAAGGGCCAGAACGGATAGCCGAGCGCGACGAGTGCCCGCGATTCCGGCCGCACCGCGGCAACGGCGGCGTTCGAGCGCGGCGGCGCTTGCGTCTGCGGTTGCCACTGCTGCTGCTGAGTGTACGCGCCGCCGGGCGGCGCGGACGGACCAACGGTGCCGCCGAGACCCCGCCGCTGCGTCGCGGCTTGGTCGATTCGAGCCGCTAGGCGGCAACTCGGGCAATCACCGCTCTCCGCGCGACACGTCGCGCAGATTGACTTCCCGCACCCCGAACACCGGGCTACGGACGGCACCGCATGATGAAAATAACAATCCACGCTCTTCCTCCCTCGGGCTTCGCCGAATCTACTGGCCAACCGCGGCGAAGGTTTCGCCGGTTGGCGCGCAAAGCGCGAATTGTGGAACGTTCGGAGGTCCTGCACCGCATTCTCGCCGAGGCACGGCCGTATCTCGGCCGCGTCGTGGTGGCGATGCTCATGGGCGTGGTGGCCGGCATCGCGCCCACCGTGCTCTTGCAGTTGCCGGGGCTGCTGATGACGCGCGTGATCGACTATCAGCATGTGGTCAACGGCACAACGCTGCCGACCAGCGTCGACTGGGGCGCACTGTGGATCGTGTGCGGGCTGATCTTCTTTTCCCAGGTCATCGGCAACCTCGCCGGCTACGGGCAGAGCTACCTGACCGCGTGGAGCGGGCAGCGCATGATCGCGACGATGCGCGCGCGGATGTTCGATCACGTGAACCGCATGACGCTGGCGGATTTCGATCGCTGGCGGCCGGGCGAACTCATGTCGCGCTTTTCCAACGATCTCGGATTGATGACCGACGCCGTGAGCATCTCGCTGCCGCAGATGGTGCAGGTTACGGTCACGTTCGTCGCCGCGCTGACGTGGATGGTGTCGATCGATTGGCTCCTCGCCGTCGTGTTGCTCGCCTGCACGCCGGTGGTCTCGATCGTGATCGGACGCTTCAACCGGCTGGTCACGGTGAGCACGCGCTCGGCGCAAGAACGCATTGCCGATTTGTCGTCAAACCTCGCTGAGGTTCTGTCAAATCAACGCGTGGTGAAAGCGTTCCGGCGCGAGAATTTCGAGCGCGATCGCTTTGCCGGTGCGAACGATGCGTACTTTGGCGCGCAGATGAAAGTCACGCAGCTCAATCAAACGCAGTCGCCGGTGATCGCGACGATCGTGTCGCTGGCGATCATCGCTATCGTCGTGATGGTGGTGCGCGAAATCGGCGCCGGCCGGATCGCGCCGGCGCAAGCGATTGCGTTCTTCGGCGCGATGGCGCTGACGATCAACCCGATGAACCGGTTCTCGATTTTCTTGGGTGACTTCTCACGGGCATTGGTCGGCGCGTCCCGCGTCTTCGCGATCCTCGATCTCGATATCGAAGCCGACGATCCGCCGGGCGCGGTGCGGCTACCCGCGGTCGTCGGCGACGTTCGCTTCGAGTCGGTCCGCTTCGCCTATAGTCCGGACGGCGCGCCGGTGCTGGCCGACTTCACGGCCGAAATGCTGCACGGCGAAACGGTCGCACTGGTCGGCCCCTCGGGCGCCGGCAAGTCGACGATCGTGAACCTCGTGCCGCGCTTTTACTCGCCCCAGGCCGGCCGCATCACCCTCGATGGGATCGATATCGCGACCATTCGCCTGGACGATCTGCGTGGCGCGATCGCGCTCGTGCCCCAGGAGACCCAGCTCTTCAACGGCACGATCGCCGACAACATCCGCTACGGCCGGCTCGACGCGACCGAAGATGAGGTCCTGGCCGCGGCCCGCGAGGCGAACGTCGCCGAATTCGTCACGAACCTCCCAGACGGCTACGGAACGATGGTCGGCGAGCGCGGCGTCCGCCTCTCGGGCGGCCAGCGCCAGCGCATCGCGATCGCCCGCGCGATCCTGCGCGACCCGCGGATCCTGATCCTCGACGAGGCCACCAGCGCCCTCGACAGTCACTCCGAGCACCTGATCGAGGAAGCGCTCGATCGTATTCTTCCCGGGCGCACGACCCTGATCATCGCCCACCGCCTCTCGACGATCCGCCGCGCCACGAAGATTCTCTATATCGAAGCGGGCCAGGTTCGGGAGACGGGTACCCACGACACGCTCATAGCCAGGGGTGGCTCATACGCGGGTCTGCACGCCGCTCAATTTTCAATCTGAAGGCGCTCCGGCCCGGCCTGCGCGCCCCCCGCGCCTAGGGCGTGGGGCCCCCAATCCGAGCTCGCAGCAACCTGACTGCTTGGCAAAGATTCTGCTGCGCTCGCTCCAGCACCGGGATCACCACTAAGATTCGGGGCCCCAGGCGCCGAAGAACCATAGGATGGCTGAGACGATCCTTCCGCTCGGTGATACCGTTACAATGCTGAAAGACGCTGGCCGCGGCGCGCGTGAAACCCACGACGCGATCGCGAACAACGTTGCCAACATCAACACGCCGGGCTTCAAGCGGTCCGATGTCAACTTCCGCGAGTCGCTGGCTGCCGAGTTGCCGCGCTACGACGATTCCTCCGAGCTCGCGCTCGTGACGGATGACTCGAAGCAGTTCCAAGTGGGCCCCGATTTCGAGGCCAAGCCCTTCGAAATCTCGACGCAGCTCGACGATACGCAAGCGATGCGGGTCGACGGTTCCAATGTCGATCTCGATCAGGAAATGGCGAAATTGTCGATAAATTCGTCGTATTCGCAGACGATTCACTCACTGCTCTCCGTCCAGTACTCCCGGATTCGGGAAGCAATCGCGGAAAAGGCCTAACTCATGGGAATGTACGACTCGATCGAAGTCAGCGCGTCCGGCCTCTCGGCCGAACGTCTCGCGATGGACGTCATCGCCAACAACCTGGCGAACGTCAACACGACGCGCACTCCCGAAGGCGGCGCCTTCAAACGTCAGCTGGTCGTGTTCGCGCAGAAGCAAGAGCAAGACCCGAACGCCAGCCTCGACCCGCTCGATACGTCCTCTGATGCGGATCCGGGCAAGTCCCGCGACGGCGTCGAGGCGGTGGGAATCATCAGCGACCCCGGCCCCGACCGGATGGTCTACGACCCGACGCATCCCGATGCGGATGCCAACGGCTACGTCCACATGCCGAACATCGACGTGGTGAAGGAGATGGTCGACATGATCGCCGCCTCCCGCGCCTACCAGGCCAACGTGACGGCGATTTCCGAATCCCGCGCCATGGGCAACGCCGCCATGAATCTGCTGAAATCCTGATGGACTACGCAGCCGCTCTCAGCGCGATCCGCCCCGCGAGTTTCATCCCCGATATCGGGAAGACCGACGAGACGCCGGCCGTCTCGGCGATCCCCGGAGCCGGCTCCGACCCGAACGTCACCTTCAAAGACACGCTCACGAAGATGCTCACCGACGTCAACGACAAGATCAACACCTCCGACGACAACACCCGCGACCTTGCCACCGGCGCCACCGGCGACATTCAGAAGGTCGTGACCTCGGTCGAAGAGGCTAACCTTGCCATGTCGTACATGATGTCGATCCGGACCAAGCTGCTGGACATCTACTCGGAGGTCTCGCGCCTGCAGGTCTAGGCCCGCTCCGGCGGCCTTCGCCCTCTCTAAAAGCCCTCCGGATGCCGGGGGGCTTTTGCTTAGGCGCCAGCCAGGCTAAAGTCGCTGGCCGGGATGCCGATGTATCTATAGACGCGGCTGGACTACCCTCGCACGGTGGGGGCCGCGACGGGACCTGATTGATTGACGGTTTCGTAGTCGCCCGGTAACGGCGACATCCTGGTGTGCGGAGGGCTTTTTCTTTTGATTCGCGGGTTATATTCTTCGGCCGCCGGCGCGCTCGTCGCGGAAGCCATGATCGACAACGTTTCGAATAATCTCGCAAACTCGTCGACCAATGGCTTCAAGCGTACGTTGTTGCAGATCGAATCGCAGCCGCAGACCCAGCTCTACCGGTTCCAAACGGATCCCGGTCAAAATCCTGAAAACCGTTTGGCCGGCTTGTCCACGCAAACGCCGATCGGCACGCTCGGTTCGGGTTCGGATGTCTATGCGACGCCGACGAACTTCGAGCAAGGCCAGATCGCAATAAACGGCAACGCGTATTCGTTTGCGCTCTCCGGTCCCGGTTTCTTCGCCGTGCAAGATCCGACGTCGGGCGCGATCAGCTACACCCGCGACGGATCGTTCCAGCGCAGTGCCGACGGCACGCTCACGACCGTTGACGGCGACAGCGTTCTCGACGCTGCCGGCCACACGATCCCGATGCCGGCGCTCGGTAAGATCGAAGTCGACACCCAGGGCATCATCAACGTCAATGGTGTCACGTCGGGCCAGATCGGCACGTTCGAGTTCAACAACGTCAACGCGTTGCAGCCGCAAGGCGCGACGCAGTACACCATTATTCCGGGTCAAAACGCCGGTGTCCGTCCGGCGACGCAGACCAGCATCCTTCAGTATTCCGAAGAAAAAAGCAACGGCGACGTCGTGAAATCAATCGTCGATCTCATCACGGCCGAGCGTTGGTTTGACGCCAACGAAAAAAGTATCCAGACCCAAGACGACGCCACGAACATAGCCATCACAACCGTCGGCAAGACGAGCTAAGGGAGCCCTTACACCGCCATGATGCGAGCACTCTTCACCGCTGCCAGCGGCATGATCGCCCAACAGTACAACATCGACACGATCTCCAACAACCTCGCGAACGTCAACACTACCGGGTTCCGCGATAACTTAGCGCACTTCCAGGATTTGATCTATCAGCAACTGCGCGCTCCCGGTACGCCGGTCGGCGCGTCGCAGATTGCCGTCGGTCAAGACGTCGGTTTGGGCGTGAAGATCGGCGCTTCTGAAAAAGAATTCACGCAAGGCGTGCTGCAGCAGACCTCCGACCCGCTCGATCTTGCGATCGAAGGCGACGGCTTCTTCCAGGTGACACTGCCCGACGGAACGCAAGGCTACACGCGTGACGGCTCGTTCAAAGAAGACTCGAACGGCTCGATCGTTACGGCGGACGGCTACTTCCTGAGCCCGCAGATCACGATTCCGGCGAACGCGACGCAAGTGTCGGTCGGCCAAGACGGTACCGTGACCGCGCTGACGCCGGGGCAACTGGCGCCGACGCAACTCGGTCAGATCACGCTCACGCGCTTCTCGAACCCGGCCGGTCTCTCGCCGCAAGGGCAGAACTTGTACATCCAAACGGCCGCCTCGGGCGCCCCGCAGATCTCGGCGCCAGGGCTCAACGGCACGGGTTCGATCCAGGGTGGCTACCTCGAACAGAGCAACGTCTCGGTCGTCACCGAGATCGTCAACTTGATCACCGCGCAGCGCGCGTTCGAAGCGAACTCGAAAGCCGTGACGACCGCCGACCAAGTACTCGCGACCGCGGTTAATACCAAGGCCTCATAACCGAATGCTGCGCCGCCTCGCCGCCGTCATGCTCGTGCCGCTCGTGGTTTGCACCACGACGGCCGCGGCATGGTCTGCGCCGACGACGGTGGCGCTCGCGCCGGTTATCGTGCAAACGGTCAGCGGCGCGGAAATCGCCGCGCTGACCGACAAGATCGCCTTCGGCCTCATCCACGACGTCGACCGCTCGGTCGTGCCGGCGTTTCGGGTCGCCGATCAAACGGTGCCGCTGGGCGATGTCGCGATCACGCCGCTCAAGCCGCTCGTGTACGCAACGTACGTCGCGGTGCCGCTGCAGATCGCGGTCAATGGCCGGGTCGCCAAAACGATTACGGCCGGTTATCGCGTACAGCAGTACATTCATACGGCCGTTGCGGCGCACGATCTGACGCCGGGGTTATTGCTCACAGCCGACGATGTGACCGTGGCCCGTGTGCTTTCGAACGGCCGCCCGACCGTCGATCCCACCGCGTTGCTCGGGCGTAAGATTCGCTCGGCAACCGCGCGTGGCGCGCAGATTTTCATCGAGCAGACCGCCGTGAACGAACTGGTGAAAGCCGGTTCGGGGGCGATTCTGGTCGTGCGCGACGGTCCGGTCGCGCTAACGGCCGACGTGATCGCCCGCACCGGCGGCGGTCTCGGCGAATCCGTCACCGTGTACAACGCGCAGACCAACCGGTTGCTTTCCGGGATCGTCACCGGTCCCGACCGCGTCGAACTCGTGCTCCCCGGAGGAGAAGAATCCGAATGATCAAGCAGAGCTCACTCATCGTAGCAGCGGTGCTGGCCTTGTCCGCACCGGTTGCGGCCGATACGCTCTATGTCGCGGGGCCACCGCCGGCCGCGCCCGGGCACCCGATGCATTTGGGCGCCGATCATCGCGCGACGCAGGTCGGTGACCTCGTCCACATCGTCTTCAACTTCAACGGCAACGCCAACAACTCGGACGCCTCGACCTCGGCCAACACCTTCAACAACTCGATAACCGGCGGTTCGGGATTGTTCAACCTGCCGATCCTGCGCCTCGGCGGCGGACTCGGCGCGAGTGAGACATCGGGCCTAGCCAAGACGCAGACGATCGTGCAGACGTTCACAAGCTCGATGACGGCCATCGTGACGAGCGTGCTGCCCAGCGGCGCGATGGTCGTCGCCGGCGATCAGAAGCTGACGATCAACAATGTGCCGCAAGCGCTCCACGTTACCGGCATCGTGCGCGGTGAAGACATCGACAACACCGATAGCGTGCTCTCGTCGCTCGTCGCAAACATCGATGCGAAGTTCAGCGGCATCGATACGCAAGAACGCAACAAGGGCCTCCTGCAAAAGATCATCGGGTTCTTGTTCGGATGATGATAAAGATGAAGCGTAACCTCATCGCCGCCACCCTCGCCTTCGCGATGCTGCCGCTCTTCGTGATGCCGGCGCGCGTTTCGGCGCAGGGCGTATTGCTCAAGGACATCGCCAACGTCCAGGGCGTTACAGCGAACCAACTGGTGGGCTACGGCATCGTTACCGGTCTCAACCAGACCGGCGACTCGACGTCGGTGCTCTTCACGAGCAAGACGATTCAAAACATCTTGCAGACCTTCGGTCTCTCGACGCAGTCGACTGACGTTCGCACGCGCGACGTAGCCGCAGTGATCGTGACCGCGAAGCTGCCGCCGTTTGCGCACTCCGGCGACAACGCCGATGTGCTCGTTTCCGCGCTCGGCGATTCGACGACGCTGCAAGGCGGAACGCTGGTCCTCACCGAGCTGCGCGGACCGAATAACCTCGTCTACGCGACGGCGCAAGGTCCGATTTCGGTCGGCGGCTTTTCGGCCGACACCGGCACCGGCAACTCGATCGCGAAGAACTTCGTCACCGCCGGCCGTGTGCCCGGCGGCGCCGTCATCGCGCGCGACATGATCACGAACCTGCAGCAAGACCCGGCCGGCTTTTCGTACGTGCTCAGCACGCCCGATTACAAGACGGCCGCGCACGCTTCGGCCGCGCTCAACGGCAAATTCGGTCGCGGCACCGCGCATGCGCTCGATGCCGCGACCGTTCGCGTGACGCTGCCGACGCGCTACCTCAACGATCCGGTTTCATTCTTGGCCGATGCCGGCGATCTGCGCATCGATGCCGATCAACTCGCGAAGGTTGTCATCAACGAGCGGACCGGAACGATCGTTATGGGCGGCGACATCACGCTCGCGCCCGTCGCCATCGCGCACGGCAATCTCTCGATCACGATCGCCACCAACAATCAGGCCGTGCCGGCGGGTCCGTTCTCGACCGCGCCGACCGTAACGCAGACCAACACGACGGTCAAGACGTCCGAGACCGGCCGCAAGCTGATCTACATCAGTGGTGCCGGGACGCTCAGTCAGGTCGTTCGCGCGCTCAACACGATCGGCGTCTCGCCGCGTGACTTGATCTCGATCGTGCAGGCACTGCGCGAATCGGGTTCGCTCCAAGCCGACATCGATATTATCTGATGGACATCATGAGGCCGCTCCCCAGCGCGACGCCCCTTACGGCCGAGCAACAAGCCGGGCTGAAGAAGCTGCATGACGCGGCGACCCAACTTGAGGGCGTTTTCGTCGGCATGCTCTTCAAAGAGATGCATAGCACGCTTCCCAAGGACACCATCTTCGGCAAGCAATCCAATGCCGACGACATGTGGCAGAGCATGCTCGACGAGAAGCAGGCCGACGCCATCGCAAAGACCGGCTCTTTCGGCATCGCCAAGATGGTTGAATCGCAGCTGCGGGCCCAGGTCATCGGGAGTTCATCGAGCGCGTCCCTGACGTCGGCCGCCTCGGCTGCCTCAGCGGCCGCCGCCGCCGCGCAGGCTTCGGCCGTGCCGCCGGGCATGAGTTCGATGCCCATTCCGACCGGATCCGTCGAGGACGATCGGTGAGCGCGCTAAAGTCGGCATCGCCAGCCTCCGACACTATCCCTAGCAAGGACGGAGTGCAGGGGGTGCTTTCGCGGCATGATCATCAGCCGGGCCGAGATCGAATCGGCGGTTTCCGCCTATCGAACGTCGCGCAAGAAGAAGGCGCAGGCGGCGCAATCGGTATCGTACGATACGGATCCACTGGACGTGGAGTACGTCAGCTCCTCGGAAGCCTCGAGCTTCGCGGAGATGGCGGCCAGCGTCACGGCGGAGCCAATGTATCGCGAGGCCTTGGTCAAGGATTTGCAGCAGCGGATCTCCCAGGGCAAGTACTACGTTCCATCCGAGCAGATCGTCGAGAAGTTGCTCGGTCGCCTCGTTCTGGAAGCGCTCCCCGCTTAGCGGCTGGCGGCCGGCCCGGAGTGACGCGATGAGCGCATCCTGGGACGGGTTCCGCGCCCTTCTCCAAGAGGAGAGCCGGGTTCTCGGCGAGCTCAATACGGTCGCCCTTGCGATGACCGAGGCGCTCGTGCAGAAGGACATCGACAAAATCAACGCCACCGAACGGCGGCTCGAAGGCAACCGGATCCTCCACCAGCAGGCGCGGCGTAAACGGCTGCAGATGCAAGTGGCGGGCTTCGGCGAGCTGACGCTCGAGCAAGTGTGCGCCTATGCGCCCGGCCCGATGCGACGCGTGTTCCAACAGCTTTCGCGTGAGATGTCGATCAAAGGCATCTCGCTCGCAATCACGGTCAACAATAACAAGGCCCTTATCCTCGCCGGGATGGAGCGGTTGCGTAAGACCGTGGAATTGATCCACGATGCCATGACGGAATCCACCGGAACCTATAAACGTCGCGGCAACGTGCCCAAGAGCACCTCCAGTGTGATCGTGAGTCGCAAAGCATGAGTGAATCCGCATGAGTTTTCTTGGCCTGAACATCGCGGGCTCGGCCCTGGATACGTTCCAAGAAGCGGAAAACGTCACGGCGCAAAACATTGCGAACGTGCAGACGCCCGGTGCGTCACGTCAAATCGTGAACATCGGTCAGTTACCGCCGATCGACGGCTTCCCGGGCTACCCGACGAACCTTACGCCGGGCACGCAAGGAACGGGCATCCTCGTATCCTCGATCCAGCGCGTGCATCAAGACTCCTACGACGCGCTCTTCCGCGGTGCATCGTCCTCGCAGAACTTCTACAGCTCGGAGTCGGGCGTTCTCAGTGCGCTGCAGTCGAGTTTCGGCGAGCCGAGCAACGGCATCAACACGGCCTTCGCGAATTTTCAAACCGCGGTCCAGACGCTGGCGAATAATCCGCAAGGCACGGCCGAGGAGCAGGGGCTGCTGACGTCGGCACAAGGCCTCGTCACCTCGATCGGCAGCGCCAACTCGGCGTTGAAGAGTTCGCAGACGCAAACCCAGACGCAGGCCGGGACGCTTATCTCGACGATCAACTCGACGATCGATCAGATCGCCTCGTTGAACGGTGAGATCCGGGCCGCGACCGCCGTCGGCGATAGCCCGAATACCTACGAAGATCAGCGCGACCAGCTGATCGACACGCTTTCTACCTATCTGCCGACGAGTACGTCGATCCAGGCCGACGGTTCGACCCTCGTTACCGTTGACGGCCAAGCGCTGGTCAACGACACCCAGGCCTATCATCTGGCTAGCCCCATCATCGGCACGGACGCCAGCGGGAATCCGCAGCTTCAGGTCGACTTCGTCACGCCGCCCAATCCGATCAACCCGCCCGCGATCAACATCACCGGCGGCCAGCTCGGCGGTTTGCTCGACACTTATAACAACAAGCTGATTCCGTACGGCAACCAACTTAACGACTTCGCAAACGCGCTGGCAACCGAAGCCGACCGCATCTCGCAGGCCGGTTACGATTCGACCGGGACCGCCGGTGCGCAGTTGTTCTCACCGGTCGTCAACCAGTTGCCGATTAGTGCCGGCAACATTCAGGTCGGGATTCTGACGCCGTCCGAAGTGCCGACCAGCATCGCGACGACGGCAGCCGGAAATCTCGTGGTACCGATAAACTCGGGCAACACGACGGTCGACACGACCGCCTCCATGAACGCGAACACCACGCTCACGAACCCGCCTCCCGCGGCCGGCGTCGCGGGCGTTCTGAAGATCACCGTCGACGGCATTACGCAAAACTTTAACTATAATACCGCCGCCGGCCAGCCCGATAACTCGATCGACGGGTTCATCAACTCGTTCAATGCCGGACATTTCGGTGTAACGGCGTCATTCAGTGCGACGTCGCAAACAGTCGTATTCTCGCGCGACCCAACGAACATCGATCTCGTTCACCGTGCTGCAATGGCGGCCGCCGGCGGCGTAACGACGCCCAGCTTCACGATCAGTGATGCAACATCCGGAGTCGTCCAGCAACCGCTGGGAACCGCTGCCACGGGACTCCTCGACGCACTTGGTGCGGACGGCATTAACGGCGTCAATCAGAACTCCACCAACGCCGACGGAACGACGGGCGGCGGCCTCGTCAACGCGATGCTCTCGTTGTTCTCCAACTCGTTCGGTGTGCCGGCACTACAGACGACCACGCCGACGACGATCGTTGGCCCCGTTCCGCAACTCGCAACGATTCTTCCGCCGGTGGCAAGCCCGACCGCATTCGCGCAGGTCAACGTCGGCGATGTCTTGACGATTGATGCCGGCACCGCGTCGCAGGAGAACGTAACGGTTGCGGCCGTCAATCGCGTCACCGGATCGATCTCGTTTGTGGCCAAGAATACGCATCTTGTGGCGAATTTCTCGATCACGTCGGCCCAAACTTCGACGTTGCAGAAGTCGTACGCCGGTCTCGTCGCGCAAATGGGACAAGATTCCGCCGCCGCGACGACCGGCACCGCGACGCAGACGAGTTTGTCTTCGAGCATCAACGCGGTTCGTCAGTCGACGGACGGCATCAACATCGATGAAGAAACCCAAAATCTCGTCAAATTCCAGAATGCGTACGGCGCGGCGGCCCACGTCATTACGGTTCTGAGTGGGATGTTGAACGACGCGATCAACCTCGGTTCCGGTACCTCGTTCTAGCATGGAGGCTAGCAGCTAATGCGCATCGCCACCAGTACCATTTACGACAACCAGATCACCTCGATCGATGGCTTGTCGGCGCAATATCAGTCGATCGGGCAAGATCTCTCGACCGGCAAATCGCTCAACGTGCCGAGCGACGATCCCTCGCAAGTTTCGCAAGACTTGACGCTGACGACGACGATCGCCGCCGAGAACGGCGATGCATCCAACGCAACGGCCGCGCAGAACCAGCTGACCTTCGTCGATTCAACGCTCTCGTCGCTGACGACCGTGCTGCAATCCGCGCGTTCGCTCGCCGTGGAAGGCGCGACGGACATTATTCCCAACGGCACGCAGCGGCCGCTGATCGGCCAACAGGTTGCCGGTTTGCTCAATCAGGCGCTGGCCTTGGCGAATCAGCAGTATGGCTCGACGTACATTTTCTCCGGCACCAGCACCGCCACCACGCCGCCCATCACGGCACTCGGCAGTCCGCCGAACGGCGTCGTCTTCACCGGGAACAACCAGGTGCGTACCGAGCAGATCAACGGCCAGCAAGTGCAGGTCGGTACGACGATGCAGGCCGCTTTCAACCAGGGCTCGACCAACGGCACGCCGAGCGTGTTCACACTGCTCGCGACCTTGCGCAATACGATGGACAGCGAGCCGGCGGCGACGTATAGCCAGCAACCGGTCAACGTGTCGGGCGTCACGATCACCGGTACCGGTGACGCGACCCAGACGACGTTGGGCCAAATCGTCGGTCCCCCGGCGATGACGGCCGTCCCGCTCACCGCCGACAGCTCGGGCGGCTACTCGATCGAGGTCGACGGCACGAACCCGGCCACCGGCGTTGCGGGTCAGGCGACGTTCAACTTCACCAACGCGACCGCGGTCTCCAACGGCGTGAACGGGGTCATCGATCAGATCAATGCCCAGACCAACATAACCGGCGTCACCGCCGCGTGGAACGTCGCCTCGCAGCGCATGACGTTTACCAGCACCGCCCCCAACAGTCCGCCGTTCTCAGTCGAAAACATCCCCACTCCGGGCGCGGCGAACAGCTCGAACTTCATGCAGGCCTTCCAGTTCCCGAGCAACACCCAGGGTAGCGGAAGCGCAATCACGACGGGCAGCGTGACGGTCAACCTGTCGACGCAGATCGGCGATATTGACAAGGTCGTGAACCAACTCCTCAGCGCGCGCGCTCAGGTCGGCCAGCAAATTCAGAACCTGGCCGCCACCAGCACTCAAGTTCAGGCGCTGGCGAACGACAATACAACTACACAGTCTACAATCGCGGACACGAATATTGCCCAGGCGACGTCGCAGTTCACGTTGACCCAAACGGCCCTTCAGGCCGCCTACGCGACGACGACGCGCCTTGAAGGCAAGACGCTGATCGATTACCTGTAGAAGTCTGATAAGCGAAGCAAAAGGAGCCCCATGGTGACTGCCCCGGCTGAAAGCGCCTTGATAACCGTCGATTTGCCGCGATTCGGCAGCTGCTCGTACAAAGAGTCGGACATCTTCGTGTTTCCGTGGGGACTGCCGGGTTTCGAGGAGTTCCGCACCTTCATCGTGGTCCAGCTGGAGACGCAGGACCAAATCATCTGGCTGCAGAGCCTGGACGACCTGAGCATCGCCTTGCCGCTCGGGAACCCGTGGATTTTCTTCCCCGACTACGATCCGACGCTGCCCGGCTTTGCCCGGCTCTCGCTGGATCTGCAGAATTCCGAAGACTTCACCATCCTCGCCGTCATGGTCGGAACGGACGGCGGCCCGACGTTTATGAACCTCATGGCCCCGATCGTCGTGAACCTCAAGAGCCGCATCGGCCGCCAGGTGCCCCTCGAGGGAACCAAATATACCGTCGCGATGGAGATCCCGGTGCCGCCGGCCGTCGCTGAGGCGCAAGCCCAACTTCGGGCCGCCGCGAAGGCAAAGGCCGAGGCCGAGCCCGCCGAATAAGCGAAGATTGACCGCCTCGCAATAAGCCACGGAAGGCGCGGTCATGCTGGTCCTCAGCCGGAAGCTCAATCAATCGATCGTCATCGGCGACGACATCCACATTGTCGTGGTATCGGTTGACAGGGACACGGTAAAGCTTGGTATCCAAGCCCCCCGCGAGGTGCCCGTTCACCGCGCCGAGGTGTACGAGGAAATCCAGCGAGCCAACCGGGCTGCCGTGCCTGGAACCATGCCCCAGCCCGACCAGCGGCCGGCCACGCCGGCCACCCTAAAGTCCTGGCGGCAACCGCCGAAAACCTAAGTAGCGGAGTCAGGAAGGCTCCTGCTTTCTCACACGTGTGATCATGGAGGATTTACATGCCTAACTCAGTTGGTGGCATTTCAATTGCCACGAACCAACTTGCGAACGAAGCGCTGCTCAACCTTAACCGGAACCAGCAATCGCTCGGCAAGCTCGTATCACAACTCTCAAGCGGCCTGCGCGTCGTAACCGCCGCCGACGATCCGTCGGGTCTGGCGATCGCGGTCAACCTGAACGATCAAGCCGCCGGTTTCGACACGGCGAACCTGAACGTTCAAGACGCAACCAACGCGGCAAACGTCGCCGACGGTGCGCTCTCGACCGTGACCAGCATTCTGCAACGTGTCCGTTCGCTCGCGATCGAAGCTGCGAACACCATCACGTCGCCTACCGACCGTACCGCACTGCAAGACGAAGTCACGCAGTTGCTCCAAGAAATCAACCAGATTTCGAGCAACACGAACTTCAACGGCCAGGCGCTTCTGGATGGTAGCCATGCAGGCTTCCAGCCGGCGGTCAACGCGAGTGCAGTCGTCACGGCGAATGCGCAAATCGGCGCGTTCAACACGAACATCGCCGGTGGTGGCTCGTCCGCTCTCGTAACCAGCGTCTCGATCAGCTCGTCGAACTCCCTAATCGTCGACGGTACGATCGAAATTCAGGTTGCGCAGATCAATGCGACCGCTCAGGGCATCATCGTGAGCTTCTTCACGTCGGGCACTTCGTCGTACTCGCAGCTCGCGCAGATCTTCACGCTTAGCTCGAACACTGGTGCATTCTCGTCAGTGTTCAGCTTCGACGGCGTGACGGTTAACTTCAACCCGTCGGCCGGTACCGTCGACGTCAACGCAACGTCCTTCATTAAGGTCTTGCAGTACGTTTCGGTCAACTCGAACCCCAACGGCCCGGCGTTCCAGTTCCAAGGCGGCGCCAACGAAGGCGCGACGATCTCGGTCGGCCTCGTGTCGGTCAGCACGTCGTCCCTGCGCGTCTCCAACATCAACGTCGCGACGACCCAACTCGTCAACGGTAACCCGAGCACGGCCGGTGCCGTCCTTGGTGCCCAAGACGCGATCGGTCAGATCGACCAAGCGATCACGCAAGTCAACGGTGCACGCGCCGCCCTCGGCGCCGTCATCAGCCGCTTGCAGAACGCTGCAAACAACAACAACATCGCGTCGGTCAACCTGACCGCGTCGGCGTCGGATATCACCGACCTCAACGTTGGCCAAGCGACCTCCGACTACAACAAAGAACAGATCCTCATCCAGATCGGTACGACGGTGCTCGCGCAATCGAACACCAACGCACAGACTGTCCTCGGCCTGTTCCGTTAGTCAACGCCTTAGCGTTAACGATAAGGGGTCCGCTTCGGCGGGCCCCTTTTTGTTGTCAATCTAACAAAAATCCGCGAGGCGGCCGAAGACCTACTAAAGAGGTTTTTGCATGCCCATCCAGATCGCCGACGCCTACCGGAACTCCTCATTTGCCCAGTTGCAGACCGGGCTGCTGTTCAACTTACCGCATCCGGAACCGGATCAAGAGCAGTTGCCTGAGGGTATCAGCCTGTGCATGATCGTCCGCAACGAAGAGCGCTTTCTTGCGGAGTGCCTCGAGAGCGTCAAGGGCGTCGTCGACGAAATCAACATCATCGACACCGGATCGACCGACCGCACGGTTGAGATCGCGCGCTCCTACGGCGCGAACGTCGAGTTTCGCACCTGGCGGAACGACTTCGGCTGGGCCCGCAACGAGGCGCTCGCCATGGCGACGAAGCGCTGGACGTTCGTCCTCGACGCCGACGAAGAATTGGAAAAAGAGTCGATCCAGCTGATGCGGTCGCTGCGTACGACGCCGGCGGCTCTCGCGTGCGTGTACATCAGCATCGTCAACCTCATCGACGACTCGGCCGGCATGGGAACGATGTCCCACCGTCTGATCCGCGTGTTCCCGACGAATCCGCTGCTGCGTTTCAACGGCCTCATCCACGAGTGTTTGGGGAGGGTCGACGGCTCCGAGATGGCGGCCGTCCTCGCGCCGATTACGATCCTGCACAAGGGCTACACCGGCGAGATGCTCACGGTGCGCGAGAAAGACGCGCGCAACAAACCGTTGATCTCCGCCGCGTACGAAGCGAACGGCGACGACGCGTTTTCGCTGTTCAACTTCGGCAACTCGTCGATCTGCTCGGGCAACGCCGAAATCGGCTGCGAAGTGCTCGAGCGCATGTTGGCGTTGCCGGGCCCGACCAAGTTGTATTTCCCGCTCGCGTATTTGCTGCTGACGCAAACCTATTGTGAAACGTTTGGCGATAACGAAAAGGCGCTAGCCAAAGTCGATGAAGCGATCGCGCGCTTCCCCAACGACGCCGGTTTGGTGTTTACCAAGGGCCAGGTTTTGCGGAAGATGGACCGTTGGGACGATGCCCAAGAACTTTTTGAAAAGGCGCTGACGCTGCGCGAACTCATGGCGTACTCCGTCATGACCGACGAAGAACTCTTCGAGTGGAAAATATTCTACTCGCTGGCGGGCATCTACGAGCATAAAAAAGACTACGATCGGGCGATCGAGTACGTCGACATGGCGCTCGCGAACAAGCCGTCGTCGCTCGTTTTGCAGCGCAGCAAAGCCGGATTTCTCGAAAGTCTCGGCCGGTATTACGATGCCGACCTCGCGTACCGTCGTATGGCCGAGACCGACCCCGAACGCGGTCGCATCGAATTGGTCAACTACTTGCTGCGCCGCCATCGCTACGCGCAAGCGCTAGCGATCGTCGAAAACGAGATCGACCCCGGGATGAACGGCGAAGTCGTCTCGCGGCTCAACGTTGCCGCGGCCCGCGGCGTGATGGAAGCCAACTACGGCGATCCGATGCCGTTTCTCGAAGCGGCGCTGCGGCACGCGCCCGGCAACGGGATGGCGCTTTCCCTCAAGGAAAAAATTCTCACCGAACGTGGTGACACCGCCGGCCTAGCCAAACTGCATGCGGATGAATTACACGCGCCGTGCCTGCGACCGGAAGATTTCGTCCGCCGTTCGCAACGCTTACTGGCGTTGGATCAAAACGACGAAGCGCGCTTCGCCGCCGATCAGGGGCTGCAAATCGATCAGGGTAATCCCGAGTTGCGCTTCAATACGGCTATGGCTTCGCTTCGCCTCGGTGAAGAGACGCGCGCCGCGCGCGAACTCGGTCGCGTCGAGGGGCTTTCGCCGGACGTCTTTGCGACGGCGATGCAGATGCGTGCCGCGTTGCTGCTGCGTTTAGGCGACCCCGCGGAAGCACTGGCTTCGCTCGAGCAGCGGCTCGCGTCGTTGCCGAATGATGTGAACGCAGTCCTCGACAGCGCACGTACCCTCGTCGGTGGCGGCGCCCGAAGCGAGGCGCGCACGTTGCTGCAAACCCGTGTCGATGCGGATCCGATGATCGCGCTCGAACTGGCTACGATACTCCTGCAAGATGGCGACATCGAGGGTGCGGGACGAGTTGCCACTGCCGCGCTGAAGTAGCCGGTGCGAACCGTCGTCCTGACGTCGCCGGCGGCTGACGCCCGGTCGCGACACGCGCTTTCTCGTGCCCTCGAACGCTGGCCGGCGACGGTCGAGAGCGTGCCTCCGGCAGAGTTAGTCGCACGTTTGCAACAGTGGGCCGCGTTGGATGACGTGGACTGGATCGTCGTTGCCGACGCCGATGCCGTGTTGCAATCGGATGCCTTCGGATCGCTTCGCCGCCTCCTCGCACCGAACGTTGCCGTCGTCGGTGGCCGCGCGCTCATCGGCGGGAGCCAGCGCTTCGGCGCGATGTTCGGACCGCCGCGCTCGGGACCCAATCCGTTCGAACACGTCACGCTCGCCGGACACCAGGCCGATCGCGAACTTCTCGCACTCGTGCGCGGCCCGGTCGATGTACCGCAGCGAGGCGTGATCGTTATCGCTGCCGATTTCATTCGCGCGCTCGCGCACGTTACGCTCGATCCGGTGTTGCTGCATATCGATCTTGCAGCTCATGCCCGCGCGGCCGGCCGGCCGGTGTTGTGCGAACCGAGCCTCGCGTTCGAAATCGATGAAGACTCGCGCGAACTGCGCAGCCGCCTCGGCGACATGCGGCGGTACTCACACGTCGGCTCGTGGCGGCCGTCCGAGCTTCACCGCGATCCGCCGCGCCTGCGTTCGGCGTTCATGCAGCGCGAAGTTCGCATCATGGGCAACTATCGCGGATTCATGCGCCGCCCTTTTCCGCCGATCGACATCTTGGCGGTCGCCGCGAACGAGCTGGATGTTGCCCGGGTGGGTCGCACCGCGGGAGCATTGAGCGGCGGCGGTAGCGTGCGCGTCTTCGATCCCGCTAACGGCGACGCCGTGCGCGAGGCGCTTGCGCATACGAGCGATCGGTATCTGCTCGTCGCCGATGCATCCTCATTCCCCGGCCGGGCCCTTCTCGAGACGTTGGTGGAACGCATCGAACGGAACGCGCGGGTCGCCCTGGTGGTGGAGTCGACGAGCGCGCCTTTCGGTGCCGCGCTCTTCCATTGCGGTCGCGTCATCAACGGTGCGGCGTTGCACGGCGCAACGGTGCGTGAAGTCATCGCGGATGCGATCGGCAGCTGGCCCTCGCGCGGGCTCGTCGTCGCAAGCGTCGAGCCCAATCTCGTCCCGCGCACCGTTCCGCCCGCCGTCGTGCCGGGCACGCTGGACGCCGTGTTCGTGGCGGCTTCGCGACCGCCGGTCACGCATCAAACGCTGCAAGCGCTGCTTGGCGAATCGGTGAACGGCGCGACCATCGCGTTGTATCCCGCCGGCGCCGCGACGACGGAGCGGCTGTTCGCAGTCCATAGCGGCTTGCGCTTGATGCCCGATTCATCGGACGTGCAACTTGCCGTCGGGCTCAATCGGGCTCTCGGCGCTTGCCGTTCCGAGTCGATCGCGATCGTGCGCGACGATGCTCAGCTGCCGCACGGAGTTTTGGCGCGCCTGCAAGCGGCGTTCGCCCGCATTCCGCGGCTCGGCGCGGTCGTGCCGCGGGTCGGTGGCAGCGATCGGCCGGAGGCGTTGCCGGAACAAAGCTACCTGAATTCCACCGAAATGCAGGGCGCCTTCGATCGCCGTGCCGAGGCGTACGCACGCGAGACGATGCTGGTCGACGTCGCGACGACGCCGGTGATCATGATCAGTCGTGAAGCGCTAGAAGTCGTCGGCGGGTTCGACGAGACGTTTGGATTTTCGCGCCTCGGCGTTGAGGATTTCACGCGACGCTTACGTTCGGCCAACTTTCTCGTTGCCGTTTGCGAAGATGCCTACGCCCATCTCTTCCCGTTTACGGAAGCGGCGTCGTTCGTCGGCAACCTCGACGACTCGGCCTTTCTGCGCTCTGCGTTCGAACAGCGTTGGACGAACCGCAATGATTTCGATCCGAAGCGCGACCGCGTTCCACTTCGCACCGGCGAGCCGCCGGCGGCGATGGCCCCAGGCGGCCTGCGGATTCTCGTTCCGCTCGGCGATGAGGGCGAGTGGCAACGTGCGCGGCCGCTCCTGGTCGAGCTTGCGGCGGCATTTCGTGCGGGCGATTCGCTTGAGGTAGCGATCGGGCTCGACGGATCGTTCGGGTTGCAAACCGCGTTGTCCGCGATCCGCGAGTTGCTGCTCGCCTCAAAGATCCCAATGGAAGAAACGCTGAACATCAGTATCGATTTCGTCTCGGATATGGCAGTTTGGAGGGACGCGAGCGATCGCCGCAGCGTGCGCGTCGCCGGAGTCGAACGCGAAGCGCACGCCGAATTGCCCGCCATCGCCGGCGTGAAGGCCGTACGGGCATTCCTCGATGGGATCGACGCGTGAGGACGCATCGTGTATTCCCGGCGTTACAGCCGTGGTCTTGGCGCACGGAATTGCTGCGGGGACTCGTCACGGGTGCGCATCTCGTCGCGGCCCGGATCGAGCCGGTCACGCGCGGCCGCGAGCCGACGGCTTTCCTCGATCTGACGTTTAGCGACGGCGAACGATCGATCGTGATCCCGCTGGTGTACGTCGATATCGCCCAACTCGACATTCGCGAGGCCGATCCGCTGCTGTTCCCGCAGTCCATCTTGGGAACGGTGACCGATGCCCGCGCGTGTGAAATCGTCGACCGCGTCTTGCCCGACCTCGAGCGGCGCGCCGCGAGCGGCGGTTTTTGGGCGGAAGAAGTCCTGCTGTACGGCGACGGCACGCTGTTTGCGGCGGCGCGCGCGCGCGGTTTTTTTGGCGCGGCACCCCTGGCGACGTCGCTGCCGCGCATCGCGCCCGCCGTGTATGCAAAGCGGTTTTCCGTCGGCAAGCACGTCGTGGCCTACGGCGCGAATGCGATTGAATTCGGAGCGTTTCTGGCCGGCGCCGCGACATCGTGCACGGTTCTCGGCGACGATGCCGACGCGAGCGCATGGTATGGATCGCTGGAGCCGGCCAACCTTAGCCATACGTTCGACCTGGCCATCGGCGCCGGTCCGGCTCCCCTTAGTGCTGCGACGCTCGTGCGCGTCGATGACGAGGAGACCGGTGTTGAGATCGCCGTGGCGGCGCCGATTCCGGCCGACGTCATGCTCGCTTTTCAAGCCGGGGACGGTCCGGCCGCGGCGCACTTTAGCGTTGCGACCACGCGCGAGCCCTATACGCGACTCACGCCGGACGTCGCGGTCACGGCCACCGTCGGCGGTTCGTCCGGCCGCGTCACGGTCGTCGTGCGCCCCGACGGCGCCGCCGTGCCGGACGCAGACACCGACGAGGCGGAGGCGCTGGCGCAATCGCTGCGGCGCGAGGGGTTCGCGGTGGAGATCGTGTCCAGCGTCGATGGACTCGATGCCTCCGCACCGGATCTCGTGCACCTCTTCGGCACGCGTCCCGGGGCCTTCGCGCGCCGCGTCGCCGAGTGGGCCACGAGCCGGCAGAAACCGTTCGCGGCGCACGCGTTCCATGAAGCACCCGCCGATGGCGGCTACTGGGGCGCAATCGTCGCGCCGTATTGCTTCGGCTACTCCGGTGATGACCGCAGCGTGAACACCTATTTGGAGCTGCTCGCTCGCCGGGGGGTGGAAGTCGACGGCATCGGACCGGCAATGCACTATGCGCCGCCGATTATGGGCCTGCCCGATACCGAACGCGTGCTCGGTCTGGCCGATGTCGTGTTCGTGAACTCAGAGCGCGAGCTTCGCGCCGTCGAGCCGTTCCGCCGACGCCGACCGACCTTCATCGTGGCACCGCTGCCGCTCGTTCCAGCGACCCCCGAGCCGGTCGGAGCGCTGGCCGGTAGCGATTCGTTCATTTTGGTCCACGCCCCGATCGGACCGGAGGGCAACCAGCTGATTTTGGCGCGGGCTGCCGCCGCCGTCGACGTTCCCATCGTGCTCGCCGGGGCGATTGAGGACCCCCTCTACGCCGAGCGGCTGCGCGAGTTCGCTCCCGAACAACTGTTGCTGATCGACGAACCGTCGGCCGCCCTCACCATGGGGCTCTACCGGAGCGCCGCGGTCGTGGCCGACGCGGCCTGGATCGGGCGCGGCCATGCGCGGCTCGCGACGGCCGCCGCACACGGAGCGGCAATCGTCTGCTCGCGCTCGCGCTGGCTCGATCTGCCCGGCAGCGAAGCCTGGATCGTCGACCCGGCCGACGTGCGCAGCATCGCGCGTGGAATCGGAGAGGCGTGGGACCGGGCCATTCGCCGGGACGAGACGATCGAAAAGGCCGCTTCCTTTGCTCGGGAACGCCTGGGTTCAGCTGCCGCAACCGTGGTCGCGACTTATGCTAAGATCGCACAAGGATTCTAAAGTCGGCACCCGCGCGGCCGATACTTTTAGGTAGGAGGTTTCTCGAACATGGACGTTCAGGCCGCTGCACCGACCACGACAATTCTGTCGCCCGCATTTTCGCAAATCGTTGCGCCCGCGCCGCCCGCGCCGAGCAGCTCGCCGCCGTCTACCGGCGCATCGGCCGGCGTTCCCCCGGCCGCGGTCGCCGCGGTTTCTGGGAATAATAGCGGCTCCTCAAACTCCGGCAGCACCGGAAATTCGACGGTCGGGTCGACCCCCGGTCTGGCGACGCTTCCGGCTGGTCCGCCCGACGGATCGAAGAAGGGCACCGAACCGGATTCGAGTCTTGCGAGCGCCGTGGGCTTGCTCTACAACGTGCAAGAGCAAAACATCGCGGTGTCGTTTCAGATCGAGCAAAACCCCAACGAGATCGTGACGGTGTTCACGAACAAGCAAACTGGTAAGGTTATCGTGCAGTTCCCTAGCGAAACGATGATTGCTCTGGCAAAGCTTTTCGACAAGCTTGACGGCAGCGTCGTCAACAAGAAGGTGTAGATCGTGTCAGCCACAACCGGAACTACCTCGGCCACATCGGGTACACTGGGCGACGCCGCCCCGGTATCGTTTCCCGGTATCGCATCGGGCATCGACTATAACTCGATCATCGAGAAGTATACTGCCGACACGCTGCTGCAAGAAAAGCCTGACATCGCTCAGGTCAATAACCTCAGCGCGCAGAACACCGCGATCCTCAAGATTACCGACCTTATCGGTGCGGTCCAAGACTCGCTAACCGCGTTGAGCAACCCGGCGCTCTTCGATGCGTATAAAGCGACGGTCGGGAACACCTCGAGTGGTTCGCCGGCGGCAACCGCAACGCAGATTGTGGGCCAGACGCCGGTCGCCGGCACCTACGTCATCAACGCGCAGACGGCCGCCACCGAGACCTCGATCGTGAACAACCCGCAGGCCAACGCGGCGCTCAACACGACGACCGCGGCGCTCGATGCAGCCGGCACCTCCATCACGCCCACGAACGGCTCAGCGGCAAACGGCATTTTCACGATCAACGGCATCGCACTGAACTACGACGTTACGGTGCAGACCGCAGCGGCAATCGTCAGCGAGATCAACGTCGCGCTCAACAGCAGCGACGGCGGCAGCGCAACGCTCAACGCGAACGGCACCGTGACGCTAACGGGTGTCACGTCGATCGGCAGCGGCGCCGACAGCGGCAATTTGGAACAAGTGCTCAAGCTCGATACGGCGCAACTCACGCCCTCGGGACCCCCCGGGCAATTCGACGTCACGAGTTCATCCCCAATCGCCGGTCTCAATCCGAACGAACTGCTCGCGTCGTCCGACAACGCCGGGTTCGCCACCGCCGTCACGTCGGGCACGTTTACGATCAACGGCGTCCAGCTCACGATCAACGCCGCCACGGCTACGCTGGGCGACGTGATCTCGCAGATCAATTCTTCGGCTGCCGGCGTTACTGCAACGTACAACGCCGAAACGTCGTCCTTTTCGCTGACGGCGAAGAATCCGGGCCCGCAGAGCATCCTGCTCGGCGCCGGCAGCGATACGAGCAACTTCCTTGCGGCGGCCGGCTTCACGGCCAACGGTCCGATTACGGCCGGTACGACGACGGCGGGCACGCAAGCCTCACTCGTCTACACCAACCAGCAAGGCGTTGAGACCACCGTCTTCAGTGCTACGAACGATTTCACGAACGCCATCCCCGGCATCGATCTCAATGTCGGTACGTCGGGCGGATCGTTCGGGTCGACGCTTTACACCGTTACGGTCGCTTCGGATCCGACCCAGGCCGAGACGGCGATCAACGCCTTCATCACCGCGTATAATGCGGTGCTCGTGGTGCTGAACAAGGACACGGCGGCACCGACCGTGCAGGCCGGTACCGACGCCACGACCGGCACATCCACGTCGAGTTCGGCCGGCGGTGGCGTCCTGTACGGCAACTATCAGATCTCCGGCCTGCGCGACCAACTCGTCGGCTTGGTGAGCGGTTTCATTCCGTCCGGTTCGCAAGCGTATAATTCGCTCCAATCGGTCGGCATTTTACTCGACACGAATTCTCAGGAAGTCGGCGCGGACTCGGACGACTCGACCGACGCCGACACCAGCAAAGATACAACGACGGGTGCCAATAACAGCTTCACGGTCAACGCGACGAGCGGCCAATTACAAGCGCTCGACGTGACTTCGTTTGCGGCAGCGTATGCGAACGATTCGTCGGCGGTTGCGAACCTCTTCACGCTCGCACCGCAGTTGAGCGGCACGCAGGCGGATGCTCCGCCGGTCGCAGGTGCGACCTACGGCTTTTCGTATCTGATGGGCTCGACGCTGGCGAACATCGATGGCTTGGCGTCGTTCTTGAACAACGCCGTCGTTACGCCGGATAACCTGGCGAACGTCTTGCTGACGAATATCACCGACTCGAACAATCAACAGATCGACTCGATCCAGCAACAGATCGCGATCATCAACAAAGAAGCAACCCAGCAAGCGGACAACCTGCGCACGCAGTTTACTGCAAGTGAATCGCAGATCGCGGAATTGCAAGCGTTGCAGTCACAAATCGCCGCGATCGGACACTGACGCAAACGTGAGCGCAACCTCGCCGAGCATGAAGTACCTGGAAGCGTCGATATCGACGGCTTCCAAGGAAGACCTCATGGTCAAGATATTCGATGCGATCGTCCTCTTCACGCGCAAAGCGATCGAGCGCATGAAGACGGATCCGTCCGATATTCAGAGCCGTCACGACAGCTTGCGCACGGCGCAACGCGCGTGCGGCGCCGCCATCGATGCGATCGACTTCGAGCTCGGCGGCGAGCTCGCACAAAGCAATAGCGCCCTCTACCGCTTCTGGTATCGCGAACTGGTGCAGGCGAACATGGAAGGCGATGTCACGCGCGCCGAAGGCGTCCTTCCGCAAATGCTCGAGATCCGTAATGCGTGGGCTGAAGCGGTGCGCCGCTACAAAATCGAATTCGCAAGTTCGGAGCCGCGTCAAGACGTCGCCGTGGTATGATCCGGCGCCCGGTCGAGCTCATCGTCGCGCTTGAGCGAGAGTGCTTGAAGGTCGATGGTGCCATCGCGCAGCGGCGCTGGGCTATTTGTGAAGCATCCTGGCGCGCGCAGCGTCTCTTGACGCACGAGCTCGATATTGCGTTGCGCGAACAAGAATGGACGCCCGAGGAGTACGCGGCAGCCAAAAAGCGCATCGATCGGCTAGCGGGTTACCGCGAGGCCCAGCTCAAGCGTCTCAAGGCCTTCAACGAAGCCTGCGCGACGCGTTTGGCGAACATGGGCCGCTTCCGTTCCTTCTCGAAAAACATAGGCCAAGAGCGGCGCTCGTCGCTGCTCGACGTGACCAGTTAGTGGATGCGCGTTCGGCCTTCGGCCGATCCGCCGGCAAGGAGTGAAAGCGGTCATTCTGGCCGGTGGCTTGGGCACGCGCATCAGCGAGGAAACGCAGGTTCGTCCGAAGCCGATGATCGAGATCGGCGGCCACCCGGTCCTCTGGCACATCATGAAGAGTTACGCGCACTACGGCATCACCGACTTCATCGTCTGCTGCGGTTACCGCGGATACATGATCAAGGAATACTTCGCGAACTACGCGTTGCACAATACCGACGTGACGATCGATTTCAAAACGGGCCGCACGACCGTGCACCAGAACTCGACCGAACCCTGGACGGTGACGCTGGTCGATACCGGCGATAAAACGCAAACCGGCGGACGTCTCAAACGCGTGCGCGATTACGTCGGCGATGAAGATTTCTGCTTCACCTACGGTGACGGACTCAGCGATGTGAACATCGCCGACGTTATCGCGATGCACCGTCAAAAAGGCACGAAGGCGACGCTAACGGCGGTCCAGCCGCCGGGGCGTTTCGGCGTGCTCGGATTCGACGAACAGAAGATCGTCAGTTTCGAAGAAAAGCCGCAGGGCGACGGTTCGTGGATCAACGGCGGCTACTTCGTGCTCTCGCCGGCAGTGTTCGATCTGCTTCCCGGTGACGATACTATTTGGGAACGCGAACCGCTCGGCATGCTCGGCGCGTCGGGCGAACTGACGGCCTATCTCCATCGCGGCTTCTGGCAGCCGATGGATACGATGCGCGACAAACTACTGCTCGAAGATCTTTGGGCAACGGGGCGGGCGCCCTGGCGCTCGTGGTGATATAAGATGCGAATACTCGTTCTCGGCAATCTCGGCTATGTGGGTACCGTGCTCACGCGTTATTTGCGCGCTAGCGGTCACACGGTTACCGGCTTCGACGTCGGCTACTTTGAAGATTGCACGATTGCCGAACCGATGGCGCCCGATCGGCAACACTTCGGCGACGTGCGTGATGTGCCGGCCGAGATCTACAACGACATCGATGGCGTGATCCATCTCGCGGCGCTTTCTAACGATACGCTCGGTGAGTTGAGTGCCGGTGTGACGCAGGACATCAACGTCGGCGGCCTCGCGCGCTCGATCGCGCATGCGAAGGCCGCCGGCATCGAACGCTTTGTCTTCGCGTCGTCGTGTAGCATGTACGGACGCTCCGATGGCGATGCGCCCCTGAACGAATCTGCACAGCAGAACCCGCTAACCGCGTATGCGCGCTCGAAGTCCGAGGGTGAGGTGTTGTTGGGGGCCGCAACCAGCGACCGGTTCCGGCCGACCGCGCTGCGATTTTCGACCGCCTACGGCTGGTCCGAGCGCCCGCGCTTGTGCCTAGTCGTGAACAACCTCGCCGCTTGCGGGCTGGCCGAGGGACGCATCGACCTCGAAAGCGACGGAACGCCCTGGCGCCCGCTCATCCACGTCGAGGACATGGCTCGCGCGATGGAAGCAACGCTGACGGCGCCGCTCGATCGCGTCGGTGCGCGGTCGTTCAACGTCGGCACGACGGCCGAAAACTATCAGGTGCGAACGATCGCGACGACGGTCGCCGCGCTGTTGGACGATCTGCCGGTAACGATCGGCAAATCGGGCGGTTCGGATCAACGTTCGTATAACGTCGACTTCACGGCCTTCCACGCCGCCGTCCCGAAATTCAAAGCGGCCTGGACGATGGAAGCCGGGGCGCGCGATTTGATCGAGCGTTTTCGCCGGTTGTTCGATCCTGCCGATTTTCGCTCGGACCGGTTCTTCCGGATCCGCCGCATCACGTCGCTGATCGCGGCCGGCGATCTATCCGAGGACTTGCATACCCTGCGCGCTGTTTAGCTGACGGTGATGTACGTCAGGTCGGCGCGCGCGTGGCTTTCCGCAATGCGTGGAACGGAATCGTCGAGCGGCACGAGGTGCGCGGCGCCGTCGTCGACGACGATCATGCGCGGCGCGGACGTGACCGCATCGCTCTCCCATGCGATCGGCGCAACGCTATCGCTCGCGCGATCGTAATGTCCGCAGCGTACGCGCGCATCGAGGCGCACGAGGTTGCCGGCCCGGCGCACGCGCTCGCAATAGAGATAGTCTTCATCGCATAGCCGGGCGCGCCGCACGCTGCGTTCGATGTACACGTGGGCCGGGAAGTACGGCGCGGTGAGCTTTTCCGCCGCGGAGACGCGCAAGAGCGCGCAGCCGAAGCCGATGCCGGCGACGGCGTCCGTCGACGTGGATGTGAATGCCGGAACGTGCGCCGTCGAGGTATCGCTGGAATCCCAGTCCGCAACGGCGATCGGCCGGACGGAGTCGCGGCTGTAGTATAGGCCGCCGACGACTGCGGTTTGCGGATCCGCTTCGGCCGTTTCGATCAGCAACTCGAGCGCGTTGGCTGGAAACACCACGTCGTCATCGACGAAGAAGAGGTAGTCGTACTTGCCCGCGATAGCGTCTTGCATGATGAGCTCGCGCTGCGCCGGAACGAAATTACCCATCGCGATGCTGCGTTGCAGCGGCGCTACATTTTCCGGCAGTTGCAAGTGCGCGAGCGCTTCGAGAAATGGTGCGGTCGGCGTGCCGCCCGATGCTACGCCGAGTAGCACCCGGCGTTCGTTCACGAGGTCAGCGCCGATTTGAGTACGGCGACGAGTTTTCGTCCGGCGACGTCGACCGTTACCGGCGGGTTGGGAATGACGAACGATTCGGCGCCGGCCGAAGCCACGCACAGCGGGACGAGCCAGGCGAGAACCGCCGAACGATATGCTGCCAGCGCGGCTTCGCACTCGTCGGTGCTGCGGCGATCGACGCCGTCGAGCGTCGCGCCGGCCAGCGCGAGCAGCGCGATGCGCGTGCGCAGCGTCGTGTCGCGCTCGGACGGTGCGATTAGGCCGCCGATCGCCTGCCATTCCGGCTTGCGCAAGTCACGGCGCAAGCGCCGTTGGGGCGGGAATGCTTGTTGCGGCGTCAGATGCCACGCTAAGGAGAGGCCGTCGAGATCGGCTTGGACGATGCGGTATTGCGGCGCCTTGCCCATGCGCGAGTGAACGAGGGCCCGGCCCAGCAGTTCGATGTCGCGCCGTAAAAACGCGCCGTAACCACTGTTGTCCTCACCCTCGCCGGGTTCGATGCACGCGATGCTGGAGATCACCACATAATGCGCGATGATGCCGGGGACGTCGGGCGTGAAGAGCCGGTCGAGCAGCGCGATGTCGTTGTTGCCGAGCGTGCGATAACGGATCATCCGCTCGGCCGGCGCGGCCGCTGCTCCGAGCGGTGCCTTTTGCGGGGCGGCCGGTTCTTTGAGGCGACGCAGCGCGGGCGGGGGCTCGGCGATGACTGCGGGCGGCGGTTCTACGATGACCGGCGTCGGCGGCGCCGGGGGCTCGGCGATGAAAGCGAAGGTTGGGGGCTGTCCCTCGACGGGGCTCGGGATGACGGGGGTTTGGGTGACCGTCGCGGTGGGAGGGGGTGGTGCGGGCGCGGGCGTGGGGAGCGCGGCTGGTGGGGCTGGCGCGGCTGCCGCAGGCGGTTCCTCGATGACGCGATCGAGCACGGGGGGCATGATCGGTTCGGCGCTTTCGGCGGCGACGGCATCGGCTTCTTCGTCGTCGAGTTCGTAAAACGGAATCGGCGCTTCGGGGGCCGCCGGGGCGCTTGCGCCGCGCTTGATCGTAATGCCGGCGGTGCCGACGACGGGCACGCCGTTCGTTTGCAGTCGCGGCTGCAAGTAGAGCGTGTTCACGCCCGGCAGCACGCCAAGTTGGAACGTGACTTTCGACGATGTCGCCCCGGGCAGCCGCGCGATCGGCAGACCCGCGGCGAAGAGCCGTTCGGGCGCTTGCGGTTCGCGTCCGTCGACGCGCAGTGTGCCGACGCGATACTCCGTTTCGACCGGGATCGACATGAGCAACTTCGACTCGGGCGCGGGCGCCGTGCCATCGTTAAACACGTCGACGGCGATGCCGACGACGGCGCCTGGAATGACGCCTGTTTTGGGTGCCGCGGCGATGGTAACGCGCAAGCGCGGCGCGTCCTCGATGGCGGCGTCGGGTTGGCTCGCGACGATCGATTCGGCACTGAACGACGACCCGGCTTGACGCTTATTCGGCGGGGCGCCCTTGCCCGGCTCGTTGTGCCGGAATTCGAGTAGCCGCATGTCGGCGTTTCGCTCGAACAGATCTTCGACCGATTGCTGATCCACGCTCAGTTCCGCACGTTACGGAAACCGGAAAGCAAGCCACGGCCAGCGGCGGGATTTCGCCGATTCGGCGACCTCGCGTTCTTCGTCGGCCGGCGCGGGTGCCGTTGGCTTCATGCCGCGGCTGCGGATCGCCACTTCGGCGTCGACGTTGAGCGCGCGCGGATGCCCGCGTAGTGCGGCTTCTTCGAGCGTCGCGTGGGCGAGCGTGAGCAGACGTCGCGGCGTGCCGAGCGACGTTTCGATAATGAGATCGAGCGCGTCGGCGGCAAACATCAGGCTCAGGTCGCCACCGCCGCCGGCGCGCGCGAGCCGATGCGCGAGCAGGGCGCGCGTGTCGGCCGGTCCGAGTGCGGCGAGATCGATCCAACCCGCGACGCGGTCGGCGAGGTTGCGGCGCTTGTTGACCTGATCGCGGAATTCGCTTTGGCCGAAGAGCACGATGTTGAGCAGCTTGCGTTCCGGCACGTCGAAATTGAGCAGCAAGCGCAGCGTCTCGAGGTTTTCATCGCTGAGGTTCTGCGCTTCGTCGATGAACAGCGCTACGGTCGCGCCGTCGACCACGGCCGCGTCGTAGAAGAAGTTCTTGAGCGCGTTCTTCAGCGCGGCCGGCGAGCGCGGCGGAAATGCCAAACCGAACGCGCGGCCGATCGTGACGAGGAACTCGATGTCGCCGGCAAAGCTCGGGTCGAGAATCTTGCCCAGGCGCACGTTGTCGCGGTTGAGCAACTCGCGCTCGATCGCGCCGGCCAAACTGGTCTTTCCCGTGCCCGGATCGCCGACCACGATCATCAGTCCGCGGGATTGCTCGATCGACTGGACCAGCCGGTTCTTCGCGTGCGCCAGATTGCCGGTCGAACGGTAAAAGTGCGGGTCCGCAGTGTCGAGAAACGGGTCCCGTTCGAGTCCGAAATGCTGGTAGTAGGGCATCATGCTAGCAACCTGCCCGACCCGGGCCCCCGTGGTGAGTCGTCACGAAACCATCCTATGCATTAGCCCGGTGCAATTCCCTCCGCCCCGGGGCAAAGCCCGCCGAGACGATACCGGCATCACTCAAGCCGAGCCCTAAAGCTTCGACGCCGGGGTGTTCGCCTCGGCGCCGGCCATGTTAAGAATCCCTGGCGTTCCATGGGGAGCGCCCGCTAGCGAAGCCCGCAGGGGCATCCAAAAGGCTGGGAAGGGGCAATCTGCATCGAAAAGGCGGTCTAATGGGCCGTGCCGCTCGGCGGGAGCCGCCACTACGATGATCGATATTGCTGCCGGTGAACCGATGACGCTCGCGCGCGTGCTTGCGCCGACATCGGTGCCGGTCTTTTTCGAGCGTTATTTCGAACGCGAGCCGTTGCACGTCGCCCGTGCGGACGCCGCGTATTTCGGCGATTTCTACGGCGTCGCCGATATCGAGTCGGCCGTTCAGGTCGGCGCGCGCGACGCCGGGCGCTTCGCCATGACGCGCGGCGGGGCTGCCGTCGAGGGCGCCGAGTTGCAGGTTGAGCGCACCCATATCCGCGCGAACTATACCGGAAAACCGCCGATCAACGTGCTCGATCCGCGGGCGATCGCCGCGCGTTTCGAACGCGGCCACACGCTCCTCATCAGCGATGCAGCGCTGTTCAGTCCGCGGTTGCAAGCGCTGTGCAATCAGATCCAGCGCGAGACGCTGATCTACGTGCAAGCGAATGCCTATCTGACGCCGCCGAACGAACAGGGCTTCGCGCTGCACCACGACACGCACGACACGCTCGTGCTGCAAATCGAAGGCACGAAGCAGTGGCGCGTTCGTAAACCGGTTGTGGCGTTACCGGTCGAGAGCCAACCCTCGTCGCCGTCGCGGGCTGAGGGCGACGTGCACGTGTATGAATTACACGCCGGCGACACGCTCTATCTGCCGCGCGGGTATCGTCATGAGTGCACGGCCGGAACGGGGCGCAGCTTGCACCTCACGCTCGCGCTGCTGCCGGTGCGGGCCATCGAGTTGGCCGAAGCGGCGCTGCGCGTCGCGGCCACCGTCGACGTCGAGTTACGGCGATCGCTCGAGCAAGGGTGGCAGGATGCCGACGGTTTCTCCGAGCGCTTCGGCACGTTTCTTGCCGACCGTTTGCGCGCGGCCTTTAGCGGCCCGGTCATGCGCGCCGCGCGCGACCTCGTCGTCAACGAGCTCTTCGCCTCGACGCGCACGCTGTCGGAGGGTACGTTTACCGATATCGCCCGGCTTACCACGCTCGACGGCGCGACGCGCATCGACTTACGCGCGGGAGCGCCGTTCGTCATTCGGACCGAAGGCGCCGATATTCAGCTGATCGCGGCCGGGAAGGCGACGACGCTGCCGGGGAACTGTGCGCCGGCGATCCGGGCCTTGCGGTCGGGTTCGATGACGGTCGCCGCCCTCGAAGCGATGGTGCCGGAGGCCGGCGCTGCACTTGCCCGGCTGCTGGTGCTCGACGGCTTGGCGACGGTTCTCGACCCCTAGAACGGAGTCGCCCCGTTCGTGCCGATAGTGAGATTATGGCCCCGCTCCCGCTAATATCGGTCATTATCACCACGTACAACTACGCGCATACGGTCGGGGTCGCGATCGACAGCGCCCTGGCTCAAACCTATCCCGAGCTCGAAGTGCTCGTGGTCGACAACTGCTCGACCGATGCGACCCCCGAACTCGTCGAGCGCTACCGGACGGACCCTCGCTTTCGCTACGTCCGTAACGAGAGCAACATCGGGATGGTCCCCAATCACAATAAGGGCTTGCGGGAGTCGCGCGGCGAGTACGTCGTGTTCCTTTCGGCCGACGATTTTTTGCTGCCCGGCCACGTCTTGCAGTCCTATCGTTTCTTGCAAGATCACCCGGAGATCGACGTGCTCTACGCGTCGACATTCTTCGTCGACGAAAGCGGACGGTTCATCGGAATACGTCAGATGAGCGGTCAGCCGATCGGGGCGTATGTTGGTGGCCGCAACGAGTTTGCGTGTCTGTTCACCGACGGCTGCTACATGTGCTTCCCGACGATGCTGATGCGGCGAGATCTGTACGAGCGCTTCGGCGAACTAGACGAAGAGATCAAAGCGGCCGACTACGAGATCGTCCTGAGGTGGGCAGCGAACGGCGTGCGGTTCGCGTACTTGCCCGAACCGACGTGCGGCGTGCGCCTTCACAGCTCGCAGCAGAGTAGCCCGCAGAACTACGTGGCCGACGCCGGGGACATGCGCGAGTTTCTGTATCTCATCAACAAATTTGCCGAGCCGTTCGGCGAACGGCTGCGCGGCTACGAGACGTCGGTATCGCGGCACATGTGGATGCGGCTCGAAATGGCGCGTCAAGCCGGCGTGCTCGATGATGCCGGCGAACTGCGCGCGGCGCTGCTCGAATGCGACGGGTTGCTCTCGCGCGTGCGCGAGCGCAACGAGGCGCAGAAACCGGCGCCGCATCTGACGGTCATCGTGCTGCCTGGAGCGCACGTGACGCCGCTCGAACACACGTTGCGTTCCGTCGTCGCACAGACGTACGGAAATTGGGATGCGATCGTGCTCGAGGAGTCCGGTCAATCGCTCGCCCCGCTCGGCGCGTTTCTCGATCCGCGCGGCCGGATTCACGGCATGCGCCTCATCGGCATCGTGGGCGAAGGTGCGGCGATCAACGCGGCGTTACGCGTTGCTGCCGGCGATTGCTTTATCGTTGTGCGCGCCGGAACGGAATTGCCACCGCAGCACTTCGAACGGGTGCTGACACCATTGGCTTCGGGCGAAGCGCTCGCGGTGCGCACGCCGGCAGTCGTCATCATTCACGGCAACGCTGCGGCCGGCGAAGCACCGTTCGAACGGCACGACCACTTGTTCATGCCGCCCGGTGAATCGCGGCTCTCGTTCATCGCGCCGTTCGGTCCGACGGAATCGCTCGTCTTCACGCGCACGGCCATCGATCGCGTGCAAACCTTCAACGAACGGTTACCGGCGTTTACGGCGTGGGAGTTGCTGCTGCGGATGCAACTACAGTTGCCGTTTGCAGCCGTCGACTCGCCGCCGATCGTGCACGTCATCCCCGGGGCGCCCGACGTCTACGAAAAGTGCGCCGCGCTGCCGGCGGTCGCCCGCGCGATTCACTCGGCGTTTGGTACCGCCGATATTTCGATCGGCATCGAACGCGACGCGTACTTGCGCAATCTACAGAGCGTTCTGGATCGCGGCCCGGCCGCCGCAACGAGCGTGAACGGGATCGCCCAACTACTGCGGGCGGCGAACGGCATGGACTTGCTTGCCGGCGCCCGTTAAGAGCGAGATGAAGCGCACGTGATTACGGCCTTTGGTCCGCGAGCTACCCGCTACGAAGCCACGTTGCGAGCGGCCGGTATGGGGGATCTCGAGGCGGTCATAAGCGATGTCGATTCGCTCTTACTCGCTCACGCCGAATTGCGGACCCGCCGCTATGCCGGCCGGCGGACCTACGGCATGATTCTCCTACGCGATATGCGTTGGCAGGCGATCGCCGATTACACGCCGGTGTTGCTGCAGCAATTCAACGAAGACTACGATAATCAATTAGGGGCGTTGTCGCTTTTCGGGGCCGGGACGCTGGCGATTAACGGCGGCCCGGAAACATCGAGCACTCTTTGGACCAATACAGTCGACGATGCGCTCCGGACGATCATCGGCGAATTCTGTCTGCTCGCCGATGCCATGCTCGTGCGATCGTTCGGCGAGTACCAGCAGCTCGCATCGCTCGTCCGACGTCCGCGCGCCGTCGAAACGATCGTCGCCGAACCACAGTTGCCCGACATCGGGCGCCGGCGAACCGGACGGCCGAGCGTCGTTGTTTGGGGTCCGAACCGCAACCCGGCCGGTGTCGCTTATCACGCGGTCGGACTGCGCGAGTTTCACGGTGATGTCACGTGCGTGACCGCTGGCGGATCAGTCCCCCCCGGAATAACCGCGCGTTTCATCGAGTTGACCGATCCCGCTTTGGGCGAGGTTCTGGCGGCCGCTTCGTGCGTTGTGTGCGTCGAGCCCGACGACCCGGGCGATGCGGTGGCATTTGCGCGCCGCGGCTATGGTGTCGTTTCACCGTTGACGTCGGGTGCGCACGAGTTTGTCCGTCACGTCGTTTCGCTGCGCGGCGAGCATTTACGGGAAGTGTACATCGCAACGATGATCGCCGCGGGACAACCGGCGTCGGTACGCACGCTCGCCCCCACGCCGCTCGCCCCGGATAAGCCCGCGATGCCGCAACTCTCCGGCGACTTGCCGCTCGTTTCAATTATTATCCCGACTTACAATCGGCGTGATGACTTACCGCTGGCGCTGCAGAGCCTTGCTGCGCAGACCCACCCGCGTCTACAAGTGATCGTCGTCAACGATGGGGGTGCTAACGTCGACGACATCGTCGCCGCTTATCCGTTTGCCCGTATCGTCAATTCACCGGCGAACGTCGGCGTCCACAACGCCGTCGTCCTGGGAATCGCTGAGGCCACCGGCGAGTATTTGAGTTTCCTAGCCGACGATGACATCTTGATGCCCGATCACGTCGAGAGTTTAGTTGCGGCGATGCTGCGTTCGGGAATGGCGATCGCTCACGGCAACGCGATCGTCCGATATGAAGAAGAAGACCCTGACGGCAAGTTCGTGACCGTGGGTTCGAACATGAGCGTTTTTAACGATACCGCGACGCCGAGCGAGGCGCTCGTTTCGACGCCGATCGCCGGGCAATCCATCATGTACCGGCGCGATGCCTGGGACGCCCTCGGCGGAATGCGAGGCGAGCGTCTTCTGGCCGACCAGGAAGTTCAATTACGCGCCTTGCTCACGTACAATTTTGTCTACGTCGACGCCGTCACGAGCGACTGGTGCGTGCGCGGCAACCGTAATTTTGCAGCCAACGTCGACACGGTCCCCGAATTGCGGCGGATGTACGACGAACTGTATCCGCTGCCGGATCGCCCGCTGCTCCGCGAACGGCGCGAGCGGATTCTGGCCAGCGTCGCGGGCCGTCCGAAGGGCAAGGTTCCCTTTCCTCCGACGATCACGTGGTCGAGGGAGCGTTAGATGAACGCCGGTACGTGGCTCGCTGGTGATTTTGCGGCGGACGGTTACGTCGCGCGCAACGGCGTCCTTGGGGAAACCGATCTCGCCCGCGCGGAAGAAGCCATCGCCGCATGGGTCGCACGGCAGATCGGCGTTTGGGCCGGTAAACCGGCGCGGGACGGCGATCGTGAAGCGGCATTTATCGCGGCCTGGCAAGCCGCCGGCGGCGGCGAATTCCGGCGCTCGCCGTTTCGCAACCTGGTGCATCCGGCTTTTTTTGCGTTCCTACGTTCGCCCGCGCTTCTCGCCTTCGTGTCCGAACTGCTCGATACGCAGGAGATCAGCGTTCACGGCATCTTCAACGCGCGCCCGATGATGCCGGGTGGGCACCCGACGCCGTGGCATCAGGACGCGCAGTACTGGCATACGCATGGCGGCGACATCGCGGAATTCGATCCCGAGCGGCGCATCGTCTCGATTTGGCTGCCGTTGCAGGACCTCGATCCGATACTCGGCGGCCTAGAAGTAGCGCCGCTTACGACGACGAAGGCCAAGCTGTATGCAGATGAGTTTCGCGATTCGGCAACGGGACTGATTGCGCTCGCGCCTGACGACGCCGTCGGTTTGCGGGGCGAATTGCCGATGCTGAAACGCGGCGGAGTCGTCGGCTTTACGCAGTTGAACGTGCATCGTGGAACGCCGAACCGCTCGGCCCGCATCCGCTGGTCGGTCGACGCCCGGTTTGAGGCGAGCGACGGCGCAACGACGGTCGGGAAGCGGTTCGGATTCGTCGCGAGCAGTCCGTCGGGCCGCTATCCTGAAGACGGCTACGAACAGTGGCGCGATCGCTGTCTGGCCAACGTACCTGCGATCTGAGCGAGTACCATTGCGACCATTTATTGACTACTACCGCGCGAACGGTATCTCGCCGGTATCGCAGGATATCACGGACCTCGCCCGGCATTTCGAGCGGCGTTCTTCGGCCTATCGGGCGATGGGCATCGCACCGGCGCTGGTGAACGGTGTGTCGGTGATCGAGTTCGGGCCGGGCTCCGGGCACAACGCGCTCTATACGTGTTCGCTCCAGCCGCGCCGCTTCGTGGCCGTCGACGGCAACCCGACGGGCCTGCGGGCGCTGCGCGCGCTCTTCTCGGAATACCCCGCGTTCACGCAACCGGCGATCGTCGAATCGATGATCGAGGATTTCGACACGGACGAGCGTTTCGATATCGTGATATGCGAAGGCGTGATCGCGCAGCAAAACGATCCGGCCGCGTTTGCCCGTCACGTGGCATCGTTCGTACGGCCGGGCGGCGTGTTTTTGACGACGACATACGACGGCGCATCGGCGCTGGCCGACCAGATGCGCCGGTTGCTCAACCTGCGGCTGCCGCCTGAGTCGTCGGTCGAGCAGCGGTTGGCCGCGTTGCGGCCGCTCTTCGCGCCGCACGTCGCGACGCTTAGCGGAATGAGCCGGTCGTTCGACGACTTCCTCTTGGACGTCATCATCCAACCGATGATCGGGCCGCTGTTCTCGATCGTCGATATCGTACCGGCGCTCGATTGGGACTTCGACATTTACGGCTGCACGCCGACCTTCGTGCAAGATTGGCGCTGGTACAAGACGCTCGTCGGCGAGGCGCGGCACTTCAACGAGCGAACCGTCGATGCATACTACGCCAACGTCGCGAACTTCATCCATCATCATGCGGTGCTTCCGCCGCACTCACGTCTCGACGGCGAGACCCTGCTGCGCAAATGCACGGCCTACTACGAAAAAATGCAGGCCGCGCAATATGGCGGCCCGGCCGAATACGAAGCCGCGTTGCAAGCGTTGCGCGATACCATCCCCGATCTGCAACGCCTTTGCCCGCCCGCCGCGCGGCCGGTCGCCGAATTCATTGCGTATCTTGAAGGCGATGAGAATGCCCTCGACGAGTGCTATTCGTTTTGGGGACGCGGACAGCAGAACGTGAGCTTTATCCGCCGGTCGGCGCACTGATGGAGAAGGCGCGCAAGGCCTTCCGCCCCACGCTCGATCGCTCCGCGCTCACGGCGTACCTCCGGGCGCAGCTCGATGCGGCGTTCCCGGACCGCACGCCGGTCGATGCCGGCGACGTCGTCGGGTCCGCCGTCGAGCGGGTGCGGCACTGTTTCTCGGCGATCCGGCATCCGGCGTTCGGCGATGCGGATTCGGTCCGCTTCGACCACTTGCACGGCGATCAGTACACCATGTTCCTCTACTATGCATCGAACAGCGCTTTCGCAGCCGGCGACCTGACGCTGGCCAAGAAGCTCTTTCTGCTCAACAAAGCCCTCAACGGCTTCTTTTGCATGTACGACACGCTGCTGCCGCCGGTGATGTTCCTCAACCACGCGCTGGGAACGGTGATCGGCCGCGGTACGTACGGCAACTTCTTGTTGGTAACGCAGAACGTGACGTTCGGTAAGGAAGACGAGCGCGCGCCGGTGATCGGTGAGGGCGTGATCGTGTACGGCGGCGCTCTCGTCGCCGGCGCGACGACGATCGGCGACCGCACGGTCATCGCCGCCAACGCATCGATCCGCAACGCCGACGTGCCGGCGGAAAGCGTCGTCGCCGGCTCGTCGCCCGATTTGATCGTCCGGCCGCGCAAGCGGCACCTTAGCGAAACGTTCTTCGACTTCTCATGAGCACGTTGACGTTTGCACCGGCAGCGCTCGACGGCGTTTTGCTGATGAGCTTCGACCGCGTAACCGACGAGCGGGGCTGGTTCGTTCGCGTGTACGACGAAGATGCGTTCGCCGCGCAGCGGCTCTGCACTGCCTTCCCGCATCATAGCGAGGCGCGGAATACGCAGCGCGGCACGCTGCGCGGACTGCACTGGCAGAGCGACCCCTATGGCGAAACGAAAGTCATTCGCTGCACGCGCGGTGCCGCGTTCGACGTGCTCGTCGACGTGCGGCCCGGGTCGCCGACGTTCGGTCAGTGGGCCGGTTTCGAGCTGCGAGCCGAGATCCCGAGCGGACTCTACGTTCCGGCTGGCATCGCTCACGGCTATCAGACGCTTGCGGACGATACCGAGTTCCACTACCTGCTTTCCGAGCGCTATCATGCCGATGCGGTGCGCGGCCTCGCCTACGACAGTCCGGACCTCGCGATCGCGTGGCCACAACCGGTGAGCATGATCTCCGAACGCGACCGCGCGTTGCCGCCGTTCGTTAAGGATCGACCGTGAGTTTCGGAATCGCGGTAACGAAGCGGCCGCCCCATGCGCGCACGTCGGCGAGTTCGTCACGAATTTCGGCCGCGATGTTCCAGGGGAAGATCACGACGTAATCCGGGCGCTCGGCGCGCAAGCGCTCGGGCGTCACGATCGGCACGCGCACGCCCGCGATGAGCCGGCCCTGTTTGTGCGGACTCTTGTCGGCCACGAAACGGATGAAGTCGGTCCGCGCGCCGGCGAAGTTGAGCAACGTCGTCGCTTTCGCCGCGGCGCCGTAGCCGCCGACGCTTTTCCCGTCACGCCGCGCGCCGATGAGGAATTCGAGAAAGTCGCGCTTCACGCGCATCACGGATTCGCCGAAGGCCGGATACGTCTCGATGCGATCGAGCCCGTGCGCGCGCTCCTTTTCGATGAGCGCGGTGACGCTGGCGCCGATGGGGCGCTTTCCGGCATGCCCCACGAAGATACGCAGCGATCCGCCGTGCGTCGGAATCTCTTGCACGTCGAAGATGGCCAGCCCGTGGCGAGCGAAGAGCGGCACGAGTGCGAGCGCGGAGAGATACGAGAAATGCTCGTGGTAGATCGTATCGAACTGCACGCCCTCGATCAGGTTGAGCAAATGCGGGAACTCGATCGTGGCGAAGCCCGTCGTTGCCAGCAGGCGCGCGATCCCGCCGACGAAATCGTTGATGTCGGGCACGTGTGCGAGCACGTTGTTGGCCACGATCAAGTCGGCCGGTCCGTAGTCGGCGACGACGCGCGCAGCGAGTTCGCGTCCGAAAAACTCATCGATCGTGGGTACGCCGCGTTCGCGCGCGACGGCCGCGACGTTCGACGCCGGGTCGATCCCGAGCACTTCGACGCCGGCGCGGATGAAATACTGAAGCAGATACCCGTCGTTGCTGGCGAGTTCGACCACGTGCTGACCCGGTGCGACGCCGCGTTCGCGCAGCATTTCTTCGACATACGTTTCGGCGTGTTGCAACCAACTCGTCGAGTACGACGAGAAGTACGAGTAATCGCGGAAGATCTGTTCGGGCGTCTCGAAGACGTCGAGCTGAACGAGCAGACACGTCTCGCAGACGTAGGCATGCAAGGGATAAAACGATTCGCCGCGTCCGGCATCGCCGGGTTCGGTCAAACCGTTGGCCGGCGGCGAGAGCCCGAGATCGATGAACGTGACGGCGAGCGGAGCGCCGCACGAGCGGCAGCGGGGTTGGTCGGCGACGTTCAACGCATGTTCCTCATTCTGCGACCGCGCGTGCGACGCGGGCGGGGTTTCCATAGACGATTGTGTTGGCGGGAACGTCGCGGACGACGACCGAGCCCGCGCCGACGATCGCGCCGGCGCCGATCGTCACGTTGGGTATGACGGCCGCGCCGGTGCCGATGAACGCGTTGCGGCCGACGGTCACGTTGCCGGCGAGCGTCGCGCCCGGGCCGATGTGAACGCCGTCATCGAGGCGGCATTCGTGGTCGACGCTAGCCGACGTGTTGACGATGCAGCCCGCACCGAGCCGCGCCGCGGCGGCAACGGCCGCGAGCGCGAGAACGTGCGTTCCGGCGCCGAGTTCGGCATCGGCCGCAACGAACGCGCGCGGATGCACGGCAGTCGGAATGGTATAGCCGGCGGCACTCAGCGCGTGTTGCAACGCGAGCCGCTCGGCCCCACGGGCACCGCCGATCGCGACGAGCGCAAATAGGTCGCCGGCGTGCGCGCCGCGCCACTCGCGCAAGGCCGCCTCATCATGCAGCAGCGGAACGCCGGGGAGAAACGAGGTCAGCGCGGGATCGTTATCGACCAGAGCGACGACGGCATAGTCCAACGCGCCTAAAAATTCCGCCAAGACGCGGGCGTGTCCGCTCGCGCCCCACAGAACGATCTCCCTCATCCGTTCGCTTAGCGTTCGAAGAACGAGCGAACGCCGTCGATCACGCGTTCGATGTGGGCTTCTTTCATCAACGAGTGCAGCGGCAACGTGAGCACTTCGTCGACGACGCGTTCGGTAACCGGCATCGGCGAGCGGCGCGCGCCGGCAAAGTACGTGTGCTTGTGCACCGGAACGAAGTGGATGCCGACTTCGATGTCGAGCGCAGCGAGGTGTTCGATCAGGGCTTCGCGCTTATGATTGAGCACGCGCAGGCTGTAGATGAAGGGCGAAACGTCGGAGTAATCGCGCCGCAGAACGCGCAGACCGGCAATCCCGTCGAAGGCGGCCGAGTACCGCGTGCAGACCGCTTGGCGGCTCGCGATGAATTCGTCGACGCGCTTGATCTGCGAGACGCCGATGCTGGCCATGATGTTGTTGAGGTGGTACCGGTAGCCTTCGCTGATGACGTCGTAATCCCAGGCGCGCTTGTTCTTGTAGCGCAGCGTCGTGTCTTTATCGACGCCGAGCAAGCGATAGTGCTGCAGCCGGTCCGCTTCTTCGGCGTTCGCCGTCACGACGCAGCCGCCGTCGATCGACGTGATGATCTTCACCGGATCGAAGCTGAAGCACGCGATGTCGCCGGTGCTGCCGATCTTGGCGCCGCCGATCGTCGAGCCGAACGCATGGCAGCCGTCCTCGATCACGCGCAAACCGTGCCGCTTCGCCAGCGCGTAGACCTCGGCCGAACGGCACGGAATTCCGGAGAAGTGGAGCGGGATGATCGCTTTGGTGCGCTTGCCGATGAGCGACTCGGCCGACGCGATGTCGATCCCCAAGTCGTCTTCATTGATGTCGCACATCACGACGCTCGCGCCGGTCGCGCGTACGGCTTGATGGTCGGCGACGTAGTTGAACGACGGCGTGATCACCTCGTCGCCCGGTTCGAGTCCCGCCGTGATGGCGGCAATGTGCAGGGCGGCGGTGCCGGTGTTCGTGCACACGACGTGGCGGTCGCCGCCGAGGTAGGCGGCGATGCGCTCCTCAAACTCTTTGACCGTCGCGCCCATGCCGAGCCAACCGACGTCGAGGGCGTCGGTCAGGTGCTTGAGCGTATCGACGCCGATCGCCGGAACGAAGACCGGAATCTTGTCCTGCGGAGCGATTGCGCGACCGGCCGGCGGCCGTTCCGTAGCGTTTGCCATGGGGTGAGGGCTCCTTCCAGCCTTGTCAGGTGTTCGGTCCGGCGACGGCCTTTCTTGAGGAACGGCTGCGCCATCCGACGAACGCGCGGAACGTGCACGTTGCGGGCGGGATCGATCGTTTGCTCTGGCGGCTCGGCCGCCATCTCGACGCCTTCGCTCCGCGCGCCGGACGCGGAGAGCTCGCGCCGACCGTGACGCCGGCGCTCGTCCGGGCGGAGACGTGCTTTGCGGCGAGCGCCTTGCGGGGATACCGTACGGCCGACGACGTCACGCAGTTCGACCCGGCCCAAAGCGATCAGTACGCGATGTTCGTCTGGTTTTGCAGCAATGAGGCTTGGCGGGCCGGCGATCTCGAACTCGCGGCCGAGCTGTTCCTCCTGAACAAGGGCCTCAACGGCATCGTGTGCATGTGGGACACCACGCTTCCGTCGGTGTTTCTTTGGATCCATTGCGTCGGAACGATGCTTGGGAAAGCGGAGTACGGCGAACGCTTCGTCGCCTATCAAACCGTCACCGTCGGCACCGATCGCGGCGCGCGGCCGGCATTCGGCGAAGGCACGATTCTCTTCGCCGGCGCGAAGGTCGTGGGCGGCGCGCAGATCGGCCCGCGGTCGCTCGTCTCGCTCAACGCGGTGGTGATCGATGAAACGATTCCGCCGAACTCGATCGTTGCCGGCAGCTCGCCGCAACTGATTGTGAAAGCGCGTCGCCGCTGGCTGTATGGCGACTACTTTCGCGACGAACTCACGCCCCCGTGACGTCGATCCTGAACCGGCGTGCCGGAATCCCGCGCTTCGCCCGGTTGGTAAGTGCCGGCGAATCCGCAACGGTCGTCGCATTCGGGACGAGCCTGACGCTCGGCGGCGCCTACCTCGACCGCCTGCCCGCCGCGTTGAGCGCGGCCTACGGTGATGCGCGCGTCGAGTTGATCAATCGGGGCCGCAACGGCTACATGACCCTCGGCGCTGCGTTTCGTGTCTACGAAGACGTGTTGCCGCACGCGCCCGACCTCGTGATTATCGAGTTCGCGCACAACGATGTCACGCAAGTTCTCATCGACTACATTCCCAGCGCACTCGAAGGCATGCTCGGTCAGATTCGCGCGGCCTTCCCGGCGTGCGAATTTGTCTTCGTGTATCTCGCGCTTCCCGGCACCGCCGAGCACGGCCCGACGCCGGCAATCGAGATCTATGAGGCGGTTGCGAACGAATACGGAATTCCGTCGTTCGATCTCGCGCGGCTCTCGGAAGAACTCGTTGCGCAGCACCGCGCGATTTGGTACGGCGAAGGCGCGCCGGCGTTAACGGTCGACGGCATCCATCACGGGCCGGCCGCGGCCGATCTGCTGGGCGCACCGTTCGCCGCTGCGTTTTTGGAGTTACTCGAACCACCGGGCGACGGACCCGTCATCCGTGCAACGCGAACCGATGCGTTGACGGCCGTTACGCGCGTGCGAGCGGCAGACCGGCTCGCCACCGGCGTCTGGGAAGTGCGCGCGTTGACTGCGGCCGAACGGCGCGGCGCCGGCATCGATGAAGAAGGGCTGGCCGAGGCACGGGAGCCTGGGGCGAGCATTCGTGTTTCGTTCGTTGGGACGAACGCGTTTGCGTGGGTATCCGGCAGCGGCGTCCTCGGCGTGCGCATCGTCGAGACGGATGCGCGCTACCGCGTGGGCGTCGATGCCGAGAAGAAGTGGTGGCTGTGCTCCCTCATGGAGACGCATCCCGCGGCGCACTATACGCTCGAAGTTATCGCCCTCAATGCCGGCCTGCTGATTGGGGATCTCAGCATCGCCGGAACGCCGGCGTGAGCGAGCTGCTCACGATCCGGGACGGCATTCCGCGTTTCGCTGCGCGGCTGCGGGCGGGCGTGCCGTCGACGATCGTGGCCTTCGGCACGAGCATGACGCTCTTCGGGCAGTACCTGGCCGCACTTCCGGCAGCATTGGAAGCCGCCGAGCCGCAAGCCCCGGTGCGATTGATCAACCGCGGACTGCGTGGCTTCTTCACGTTTGCCGGTGCCTTCCGCGTCAGTAGCGACGTGCTGCCGCACGTTCCCGATCTCGTGTTGATCGAGTTCGCGCACAATGAATCCGAGCCGGATGCCCTCGCCAACATCCCGCGAGCCCTCGACGGCATCATCGCCCAGGTCCGTGCGGTCAATCCGGACTGCGACTTCGCGTTCGTGTTGCTCGTGCCGCTCGGCGCCGCCGCTGCCGGGCCGAACGCGACGATGCGCATCCACGAGGAGCGAGCGTCACACTACGGATTTCCGACCTTCGATCTGGCAACGTTGACCGAACGGCTGGTGGCGGACGGAAGCGTCCCGTGGACGGGCGAGGGTGGTCTTACGACCGATGGGGTCCACCATTCCGAACGCGCCGTGGAGCTCATCGGCGGTCCGTTCGCGTTGGCGTTCGTCGAACTGTTGGGCGCATCGAACCATCCGGCAGCGGAGCCCCGCCCGGTCCTCGACCATTCGCTCGCGCGTTTGGCGCGGACGCCCGTCGCTGCCCACCGTGCAAGCGGGTCCTGGGTCACCGGCGTCCCGCCCAACCATGCCACGCGCAATTGCGAGGCCTACGACGACCTGGTTGCCCAGCCGCTCGAAGCCGGCGCTACGTTCCGGGTCAGCTTCGATGGGACGCTGGTCTACCTGTGGGCGATGGGCATGGGGGCGATCGAGACGACGATCTTGGGCACGGGGGTTCGCAACCGGGTCGAGATCAACTCGGGCTCGGAGTGGTCGTTTCACGCGATTTCACCGGTGCTAGCCGCCGGTCAGTACGCGCTGGAGGCTACCGCGCTTGAGCTACCCCTCGTTCTTGGCGACCTCTTCATCATCGGCCGGCTCTTGGGCGGCTAAACGTGTTTTGACGGGGTCGACGCGAACGAGTGCCAGATCATCTCCGCGAAATACTCTTCGTAGGTGAAATGGCGTCCGTCCCATGCATACTGGGCGTCTGGAAGGCACCATTCCAGGCCGAAATGTTCGGCGACTTTCGGATGGATCGGCACCTGCAACGCAGCGAACGGTTCGATCGAGTGCGCCGCCACGAACGCCGGAACGTCGAGCTCTGCAAACACCGGAAAATCGCGTGCCGCGACCGTAAGTATGCGGCCGATCGTTTCGCCGAGCAGCAGCTTGGCGGGATGATTCCGCGTCCAGAAGAGACGTTGGCGCGTGAAATTTGTGAGGATCAGCTCGGCCGTCTTGACGTCGCAAAGTGCGTCGCGCGCAAGCAGTCTGCGCCGTTCGATCTCGAGCAAACGGTCGAGCTTCGGAGCGTAGTCATTCCAGGCGTCGTGGAGGTAGTACGCGAGGATGTCGGCCGGCGCCATCCCCTTCTCGACGCAATCGACGATCACGCGATCGCCGTAAGGAAACGATCCCCACGGATGCTGCGCGTCGCGACGATCGTGCGGGTTCACCGTCGTCCAGGGCCAGAACACGTTGAAGTCGAGCGGGGAGAACCTGACTTGGCTGCAGTCCGCCGGTAAGAGATGACGCGGAAACGGACGCTGTGGATCGTCGGGATGGCCGAGCAAGAGAAGACACGATGCGATCGTGGATTCCGTCGGTTCGATGACCTCGACGCCGCTGGAGCGTTCGAAGCTCGAGTAATACGCGATCGGCACCGATTGCAGGCCCGGGACCTGCTTGAGGACCGACATCACGGCTTCCGTTTGACAATTACCGTAGACGACGATCGAACGCGTCACGTGGCTCGCACTCGTCGCACCAGCGCCGCCAAGTCGCCGACGTTCGCGAGGCCCGCGATCTCGTCGAAAGGCAGCTCGATGCCGAAAGCTTCTTCGACGTTCATGATTAGGATGGTGTGAGACAGCGAGTTCCAACCCAGGATGTCGGTACTGGTTGTTGCCGGCCCGATCGCCGTCGAGGCGTCGGGCCGGAACGTTTGCGCGATTACCGTGACGAGTTTGTGAAAGGTCTCGTCCCCATCGTCATTCGTCACTGGTCGTCCTCACAACGCGCCGTCGACATACAACTGGCGATTCTTGCTGCGGCTCAGTTTGCCGCTCGTTGTCTTGATGAGGCTACCGGGGGCGAGCGGGACCAGTGCATGAATTGAAAGCCCCAGCCGATTCATGACGAGCGCATTTGCCTCCTGTGAAATGCGCGTCACCGGTGCACCGGAACGGCACTCCGCGAGGATCACGACGACGGTAGCGCCGCTCCGTTCATCATCGATGCCGATGGCGATCGTTCGTCCAGGAAGGAGACCCTCGAGGGAGTCGACGATCGCTTCGATTTCGTGTGCGTAGTAGTTACGGCCGTTGAGGATGAGCATGTCGTCCACGCGCCCCGTCACATAGAGTTCGCCGTCGCTGAAAAAACCGAGGTCGCCGCTCGCGTACCATTCCCCGTGGAGCTTGTGCTCGGTCTCCGCCGGCAATCGATCGTAGCCGCGAAAGAGAAACGGACCGCGCACGAAGATTTCCCCGACGATCCCGTCAGCGAGCGGCGTGCCTGCCGGGCCGCGAATTTCGACGGTTACGCCAACGAGCGGCCGGCCGCACGATGCGAGCGTTCTCGACGGCGCGTCCGCTTCGGCAAGTTGCCGTACGGCCGGCTCTCGGCCTATTGCGGTTTGCGTTACCCCGAAAACGTTCTCGGCCATGGCATAACACACTGCAAGCTGTTCCGAACGCACGCCGTCGGGTGCGAAGCGTGAGCGGAACCGTTCGAACGTTGCGGGCTTGCACGGTTCGGAACAATTGATGTAGGCGCGCATCGACGAAAGATCCCAGTGCCGGTTCGGACGTACGGCGTTCGCCAGATGCGCGAACGCAAAGTTCGGCAACCAGCACAACGTGCCGCGATGACGTTCGATCGCATCGAAGAGGATGTGCGGCTTCATCACCCATTCGAACGGATCGAGTGCGACGAGCGGAATGCCGGTCAGGAGCGCGGTCAGGAAACACGCTACGAAGCCCATGTCGTGGTAGAGGGGCAGCCAGGAAACGATCCGATCGCCGGGCCGCAGCTCGATGGCGCGCGTATACGCGTCGAGATGGCCGGCGATGGCAGCGTGCGTCAGCGGAACGCCCTTTTTGAGGGCCGTCGTGCCCGAACTGTGCTGGAGGCAGGCGATGTCGCCGGTTAATCGCGTGAACCCGGGCAGGGCGGTGGCGGACTCGCCGGCTGCAAATATCTCGTCGCCGGCGATCAAGACCGGGAGGGCAGAACCGAGCGCTGCGCGCGCGGTGATATCGTTCGGCGTATAGGTCACGAGCAGCCGCGGTTCGATGCGGGCAAAGAGCGCCTGATGATCGGCCCAAAAGAGATCGGCGCGTTGCTTGGGTGAGGGGAAGGGCATGAACGCGGGGATCGCACCCGCCAGCATCGCGCCGAGATAACTCGAGAACAGGTGGCGCGAGTGCTCCAGCATCACGATGACGATATCGCCGGGCTCGATGCCGAGCGCGGCGTAGGTCGCCGCGTAGGCGCGGCTGTGACGATAGAGCTCGCCAAAGCTGATCGCGACTTCCTCACCGCGGGAGACGAACGTGCAGAATTCGTTGCCGGGGCCGATCTCGGCCAACTGACGGACCCGCTCCGGAATCGTGCGCCACGGACTCCGGAACGTCTTCGCAAGCACCACGGAGAGGTTCCGAGGGGCCTCATCCCGCCCCTACGAAGCCCAGCGACGGGCCCTCGTTTGTCTTATTAAGTCGTGCGACCACTCATTATCGGCCGCCGGTCGGGTGGCACGGCGGCCCCGGACATGGTAAAATAGCTGGGTTGACCTCGACTCGTCGGGGGAGGCACCAATTTCGCCCGCCAGGATGGGGGGCGGTATGAGCCCGGATCCGGCAGCGCCAAGGACGGCCAGACGGGGGCATCAGAAAGGTCCAATCATGTCCGTTGTTTCCATGCGCGCCCTGCTCGAGGCGGGCGTCCATTTCGGCCACCAGACGCGCCGGTGGAACCCCAAGATGAAGCCGTACATTTTCCAAGAGCGTAACGGCATCTACATCATCGATCTGGGCAAGACGCTCGCGATGCTCAACAACGGCTACGAAGAGGTGAAGCAAATGTCGCGCGAAGGCGGCGTCATGCTCTTCGTCGGCACAAAGAAGCAA
>Ga0182030_10001532_pt1 | contig 47740 bp, 46 predicted proteins | sample 812S3MmetaG_FD_121299 | JGI IMG/M metagenome (GOLD analysis project Ga0182030, IMG submission 121299) | Permafrost microbial communities from Stordalen Mire, Sweden - 812S3M metaG (Illumina Assembly) | ecosystem: Environmental > Terrestrial > Soil > Wetlands > Permafrost | place: Sweden...
CTGCAACTTGGCGGCGAACTGAATCTGGCGCGAAGTAGTGGAAGTGGCCGTGACTACGCCCGCCGTGGGTGAGATTCCCGAGGTCGCCGATGTGTACACCACTTCGTTCGGCGTCAGGAAGTTGGTGTGGTTGAGGATGTTGAAAAACTCGGCCCGGAACTGCAGGCCAAGTCTCTCCGTGAGGTGTGAGTTCTTCACCGCGGAGAAGTCCAGCTCCGTGAGTCCGGGGCCGGTCAGTGCGTCACGGGAGACGTTGCCGTAGGTTCCGGTAGCGGGCGCTGAAAACGCAGCCGGATTGAAGAACTCGCCCGCCGCGTGCGGATAGAGGCTGCCGGTGAACGCCGGGTTCCAGTTGGGGCGCACGGGGTTGCGCGTGTCGCCATTGCCGGTGGGGTTGTAACCCAGTTGCGGCGTGAATGGGAACCCTGTCTGCACACCCAGGATGGCGCTTGCGGTCCAGCCTGAGGCCACAATGTTCACCGGAGTTGAAGCGTGATTCAACAGCGGCTTCTCGGGCCCGAACGGCAGTTCGTAGCTTCCGTTGATTGACGCTCCCTGGCGCACGTCCGTTGCCGCCGGACCCCAATCCAGCTTGGGATCGAGCGGAAACTCGACAAACGCCGGCGTGTTCCCGCTTACGCTGGTATTCCACGCCGATCCGTCGTCGAGATTCTTCGAGTAAGTGTAATTTCCGCGGAACTGGAAGCCGCTTCCGAAGCTGCGCCGCAGGTCCAGTTCGAAAGCGTTGTAAAGACCCACGCCCTGCGAAACCCACGAAGTCGAGTTGGCCAGGGCCGGATTCGCGTCCGTTTCGCCGCTGGTGTAATACGGCGCGCCGGCCGAAGTGTAAAGCGGCACTGGCTCGTTCATGTCCTCAGAAAGAATTTGGTGGTAGCTGTGCCAGCCCACATAGCCCGCCGTCAGCGTGGTTCTGGGCGCAATCTCCTGCTCGATGCGCAGGCTCCAGGTCAACACCGCGGGAGTGGAAATATCCGGCTGCACGTTGCTCGGCGAAACCAGCGTGCCGGCCGGCGGCGGCGTTCCAGGCGTGATATTCAGCTTCGACACCGCGATTTTCTTGATGGATTCGGCAGTGTTGAAAGGCGCGGTCTGGTCCAGCCGGTAGTCAAGGGTATCCAAAAGGCCGTGATAGAGCCCAAATCCTCCGCGCACGGCGGTTTTGCCGTTGCCCCACACATTCCATGCAAAGCCCACGCGCGGCTCGGGCAGAAACTCTGCGCGATTCACGGCCAGCGCCGAATTGCCCACCACCGGCTGGGTTTGCAGCACGCCGTCGACGAGGTCGTAATTCGAGGCCCGGCCCTGCGCCTCGTTCCATCCGTTTGTTGACTCCGAGCGGAAGCCGGCTCGCACCTCGAGCCGCGGCGTCACCTTGATCGTGTCCTCGATGAACGCCGCCCCTTCCAGCGAACGCCAGCCCAGCTCGGTAGGCGAAGGCACCACTGTGAAAGTGGCCACCGTACCTTGCAGGAACGTCGTGAGCGTGCTGAACGAAGCCTGCCCGAACTGGTCCTGCGCCAGCAGGTCGTTCGATTGCACCCGCTGCAGCCAGGCGCCGGCCTCCACCTGGTTGCGCCCGTGCGACCGGTAAACGTGGTCGTCCACCGTGAACAGGTTGCGCGCCGTCTTGTTGTTGCTGCCCACGTTGGTCCCCGCTGTGGTGATGGCCGACGCCCCGTTTGAAGCTGTGCTGCCGCTGATCACGATGGCCCCAATCTGCTCGCCTGACACCCAACCGGTCTCGCTCACCGGCGTGTACCCGGTAAAGAAGGAGCTGGCGCGAGAGTAGCCGAACCGCGCGGTGTTCAGAAGCGACGGCGAAATAACGTGCTGCTCCTGCACGCTGCTTACCTGCTCGCGCAGGCTCTCGTTCACCAGGCTCAGCGGATTGGCAGACGGCGTGGCGGCCGCGCTGTCGTCAACGGTGTAGGCGGCGAAGAGCAGATCCTTGCTGCCCAGGTTATCGTCGAACCGCGTGGTGCCGAAGTCCTCCCTTATGTGTTGCGGGGGATGGCTGAACGCCTCCGCGATGCCGCCGCCCAGGTCTGGCCCGTTCTCGGCCGGCCAAAGATTCAGCAGCGGGGCAACCGCTGCGTTGACGCCCACATTCGTCTCCCCTCCCGACGAGTTGGGCAGATAGCCCTGCCGCGCCTCGTTATCGGGAACCAGCGTCACCGCGCTCAGCCCCCAGTTTTGCCTGAAGCCTTCGTAGTTGCCGAAGAGAAACAGCTTGTCCTTCTTCACCGGGCCGCCCAGCGACGCGCCAAACTGGTTGCGCTGGAACTCCGGAATCGCCGCCTGGTCAAAGTAGTTGCGCGCATCGAGAGCGCTGTTGCGCAGAAATTCAAATACCGTGCCATGCAGACTGTTGGTGCCGGAGGTGGTCACGATGCTCACCTGCGCGCCGTCGCGCTTGCCGTAGCTGGCGCCGTAGGTGTCTGTCACCACGTTGAACTCGCGTACCGCATCCACTCCCAGCAACTGGCCGCTGGTGCCGCCCGGCGTCACGTTGATCAGCGATGCGCCTGTGTACTCAATGCCGTTCAGCAGAAACAGATTATCTTGTGGACGCCGCCCGCTGACTGAAAACATGTTGCCCACCGATGAGTTCGACGTACCGACGCCGCCCGAACGTTCCCCGCTGTAATTCACAGTGGCCGGATTCAGCGTCAGCAACTCGTCATAGCTGCGCCCGTTCAGCGGCAGCTCTTTCACCGCATGCTCGTCAATCAGCCCCGACGTTTGCTGCGACGTGGTGTTGACCCCGGACACCTCGGCCTCCACCAGCACTTCCTGGCGGACAGTGTCCACTCCCAGTTGGAAATCGACGACCAGGCTCTCGGCCACCACCAGCGAGATTCCCGTCCGTTCCTGGGCCGCGAAGCCTTCGTGCGAAGCCGTCACGGTGTAGCTGCCCACCGGCACGCTCGGCGCAGCGTAGCGTCCGTCGGCGCCGGTCTTCAGCGTTCGCGTGGCTCCGGTTTCGAGCTGTTTCACGGTCACCGTGGCGCCGCTGAGCGCAGCGCCGGTCGAGTCGTGCACGGTCCCGCTCAGTGTTGCGCCCACAATCTGCCCATGGGCCGCGGCGGCGAACATGCCTGCCAGTAAAACCAGAATGAATCGTTGCAACCTTCCCGAACGTGTCACCTGCGCCTCCTGAATGAATCTGCTGCGCCCGTTCCTACAAGCTGGGCTGGATGAGAGCGCGGTCGCCAGGCTGGACCTGCGGCCCTCTCGCGTACCGCAAAACTGAATGGGGATGGAAAATGGAATCAGCGGCTACAACAACAACCGGCCCGCCGGGAGGCAGGCATAACGCGCCGCACTTTGAGAAGTACTTTCATCGCTCCGTAATCGCTCCAGAGACACGAAAGCCGCGTCGGCAGTCTGCTGCCACGCGGCCTTTGGGGAAATCGTCTGAGCGTTGAATCACTCACCCGCAAGACCGGCGTCTCGCGCAACAACACGCGCCAACCGCCAATCCTGACGAGCGAAATCTCATGAGTTTACTATACCCAACCTCTCAAGGAGGGGTCAAATCTCCGGCATTCGTAAACCGGTCTGTTGTCCTGGCGATTTCGGAATATTACGCTGCGATTAGAGTGATGCGCCGGCGTTCTCAACCGATTCCGAGGGTGCGGTGATGACGCGGTTTCGCCCCTGGTGCTTGGCGATGTAGAGTGCGCGGTCAGCGGCGGCGATCAGCCCCTCAGGGCTGCTCTGTTCGTCTGTCGTGCTGGCCACTCCTGCGCTGACGGTGAGGATCGAAGCGATCGGCGAAGCGGGGTGGAGCACGTTGAGCGCCGCAAAAGAGACACGGACTTTTTCCGCGATCTGGCGGGCGCCTTCAATGCCCGTATTGGGCAGGATCATGGCAAACTCTTCACCGCCGATGCGGGCCGCCAGGTCGAGAGAGCGGCGGGCTATGCGATTCATCTCGCCCGCCAGTAGCGCCAGGCAAACATCGCCGCGCTGGTGACCGAGCGAGTCGTTGAGAGCCTTGAAGTGGTCGACATCGAAGATGATCAGCGACAGCGGCTTTGTCGATCGGCGAACATGAGCACACTCGTGCGCGAGTGTCTGATCGAACAGCCGGCGGTTGGCCAGGCCGGTGAGCGAATCGGTTGAGGAGAGGCGCACCAGCTCTGCATTGGCCCGTTCCAGATCGGCGGTTTTCTCTCTCACCAGGCGCACCAGCTGGCGTTCCCTGGCGCGGGCCAGTACCACCCGCCAGCGCAACACGGCCAGGATCACGAGCAGGGGGACGATCACGCACAGAACGATGAACCACCAGGTGCGATACCAGGGCGCGAGGATCGTGAAGCCGTACTCCGCGGGGTGGCCGCTCCAGGCGCCGAGGCCGTCGCCCGCTTCCACTTCAAACCGGTAATTCCCGGGGGCCAGGCCGACGAATTGGAGTTCATGCTGCGTCGTTTCGGTCCATGCATCGTTGGCGGAAAGCCGGTAACGGAATACGACCTCATTTTGCCCCCCGAGATTGAGGGCGGAGAACTGGGTGGTGAGCGAGTTTGAATCGATGCCAAAAGAAGGATTGCGGAGGGCCGAGATGTCAGTCTGTCCCATCAGCAGGCGCGTGAAGACCACTTGCGCGGGGATATTGATCGAGGCATGAGGCCGGGGAGTGAAGTGGGAGAGTCCGCCGCTGGTTCCGATCCAGTAGGCGCCGGTGGTGGGATCCTGGGCAAAGGAGTTCAGGTCGCAATCGTCCCAGGCAAGGCCGTCGCTGACGTCGTAGTGGCTCCAGCGGGAGCCATTCCACACATCGATGCCGCGGTCGGTCCCCGCCCAAAGATGGCCTTCGGAATCGAAATCGAGAAAGTAGACAATGCCGGTGGTGCCGGGTCGCTGCACGCCCTTTTCGATGGAGATTCCGGTGGGCGTGGGATGAATGCGGTCAATGCCGCCGCCAAAACGGTAGCCAACCCAGACCACGCCATCCGGAGCAACGCCGAGCGAAAGCACGGCTTGGTTGCTGAGGCCGTTGGCCTGGGTCCAGGTGCGCCAGCGGCCGCCGACCAACTCAAAAAGTCCTGCGTCCCCGCCCGCCCAGATCACGCCGTCGACGCCTTGGGCCACGCTCCAGAACCGGGTTTGCGGAAGTCCTGCGATGTGCGAAAACTCGTTGTAGGGAGGCTGCGCCACAAATAGGCCTGCTTCCGTGGCGGCCCAAAGTCGATGTTCGCTATCGAAACGGATGGAGTAAGCGGCCGTTCCCGCCAGGCCCCTCTCCTTGCCAAACCACTCCACGGCGCCCGAACCCAGTTGTACTCGCGCCACGCCGCGGCGCTGGGTTCCCACCCACAGATCGCCTTCCGGACCTATTTGCAGGCTGTGCAGCGGGAAGTTGGCCAGCGGGGCCAGCTGGCTCCACTCGTAGCCGAATCCGCGTCTCACTCCGCGATAAATGCCGGCCTCGGTCGCGGTCAATACCGAGCCATCGGGACGAGGCAGAATCTCGTAAACCACGTCGCTGCCAAGCCCGGTATCCGCCGAGTAGGTTTCCCATTGGCCATGGCCGCGCCACTGTGCCAGGCCGCGTCCCGCCAGCCCGATCCACAGAGAATGCTGGCGGTCTTCAAATACCGAGTACACAGTGCCGCGCAGCCCCGCCGTGCGGTCGATCTTGTGCCATCCAAACGGGGTGGAGACCAGCAGCCCGTTGGGCGAAGTAAGCATGACCCGCCCATCCGAATCGAGCGTGGGAATTCCGCTCAGCGCGGTTGCAACCAATGGCGAGTCCGGCTTTTTGAACAGTTGCTGGCCGGCCGGACGCTCCAGAATACCCACTTCGTTGCCGCGTACCCACATGTTTCCGTCACGGTCCTTGAGGATAGCCTCCCACTCCTGCTCAGGAAGGCCGCTTTCCTGCCCCAGAACCGAAGTGCCGTGATCGTCGATGCGGCAGATTTCACCGCCGCACCCGTACCAGATGGTCTTGCCGTCCAGCAGCACCGAGTAGGCGCCGCCTCCAGACGTTCCCGGCGGACTCGGAATCACGCGCTGGGCAAATTCTGTCCGGCGCGGCGCGGCGGAGAGCTCGACGAGGCCGACATCCGTCGCCAGATAAGTGTGGCCGTGGCCGTCGGACTGAATGCCCTGGACCCAATCAACCGTCTTGAAGGGACCGGAAACCTTTTCGAAATGGTTGCCCGACAAACGGAAAAGACCGAAGTTCCCGCCCACCAGCAGCGAGCCGTCAGGCGCATCGCCGAAGGCCGTATTCAGGATAGGCGGAATGCCCTGCTCGGCCCCAAACAACTGGAAGCGGTCGCCGTCAAAGCGGTACAGGCCCCCTTCCGTGTTCACCCAGATGAAGCCGACCTGGTCCTGATACACGCTGCGGACGGCCAGGTTGCTGAGTCCGTCCGGAATGCCGAAGTAGCGGAAATTGTATTCCTGGGCGTCGAGCAAGCAGGCTGACAGCAGCAGAATGGTCAGGATGCAGACGCGCACCAAGCCATTCGCCGGAGCGTGCATGCGCCGACCGCAGCGAGATTGCGAACGGTTCTCGCCGTCAATTGTTCTTACCGTCGCCGTCGGAAGCAACTTCCTCTTCAGGGGTGATCTGCGCGGCGTAATGGCGTTATAGCATGGCAATTCAAGAATCGCATTCTGGGGAACGATCCGCCGGAAACTCTGCGCCTTTCCCAGCGGAAAACGATGGCTCTCCCTTTTCTTCTGCAGCAAGGGTCGGACATCGTGCGTGCTCTCGATGGCGAACCTCCCTGACAACTTGAAAAGCATGTTCGAGAAAGGTTCAGGGCGCAGCCAAATAACCAATGTGCCAAGTCTGGCTAAAATCGCTAACAAACTGGCGGCCCGAGGGAGGAATGCTGGGCCGGCCGGGAAACGTAGTTTCTTTGTTGCTCGTCATTCTACTATGACTGCAAGCATTTAGGTGAGCTAGTCCTGCGGCTTTTGCGGGATCCTGTTGCCTTTCCCGCTTCCCTTCAGCGGGCCGGCGTAATGGTACGGCTTTCAGACCGTACATCAACCCTGCAAGACTGATCCAGGCTTCAACCTCCGTGGAAGAGTCTCTTCAAACCACCCGCTGCCTGCCTACCTGCCAGGTTGTCTACTCCGTTGCGGAGACCTTAATATGGGCTGTCTGGAGATTAGCCTATGCGCACACAGGTTGCCGGCATCGTTATTGCAATCCTTACGCCTTTTTTAGGCTGGGCCCAGATACCCGCTCAGCCACAGCTTCCGCAGCCCACCGAGGAGCAGATCAAGGCCGCCGCTGCCATGCCGTTTCGCGACCCGGCGCTGCCCATTCCGCAACGGGTTGACGACCTGGTTTCCCGGATGACGCTGGAGGAGAAGGTCTCACAGGTGATTGACCGCGCTGCGCCCATTCCGCGCCTCGACGTGCCCGCTTATAACTGGTGGAACGAGGGACTCCACGGGATTGCGCGCTCCGGTTACGCAACTATGTTTCCGCAGGCCATTGGCAACGCCGCCACCTGGGATGCGCCGCTGCTCGACAGCATCGGCGCCGTGATCTCCACCGAGGCGCGCGCCAAATACAACGACGCCATCCGACGCGGAAATCACGACCGGTACTTTGGGCTCACCATCTGGTCCCCAAACATCAATATCTTCCGCGATCCGCGCTGGGGACGCGGTCAAGAGACCTACGGCGAGGACCCGTTCCTGACCGCAACGCTGGGCACGGCTTTTGTGAAAGGCATTCAGGGCGACGATCCGAATTACTTACGCGCTATTGCCACGCCCAAACACTACGCGGTGCACAGCGGCCCGGAGTCTACGCGGCACCAGGTGGATATCGAACCCAGCGAGCACGACTTGTGGGACACCTATCTTCCCGCGTTTCGAGCCCTGATTACGGAAGGCAAAGCAGACTCCATCATGTGCGCCTATAACTCCGTCGACCATGCGCCGGATTGCGCCAACAAGATGCTGCTTCAGCAGATTCTGCGCGAGGATTGGGGTTTCCAGGGCTATGTCACCTCCGACTGCGATGCGATCGACGATTTCTCGGCAAAGAACGGCCATCATTACTCCACCAGTCATGAGACCGGTTCGGCGGCAGGGATCGAGGCCGGAACGGATACCGACTGCGGAACATCGTACCTTGCGCTTACCGATGCGGTGCATCACAATCTGATCCCCGTGGCCGAACTCGATGTTGCGGTGAAGCGCTTGTTCACGGCGCGCATGCGGCTGGGCATGTTTGATCCGCCGCAAAAAGTGCCATTCTCCTCCATACCGTTCAGCGTGGTCAATTCTCCTGAGAATGCGGCTCTGGCGCTGCGGGCATCGCGCGAGTCGATGGTGCTCCTGAAAAACGACGGCCACTTCCTGCCGCTGAAGACAGATGGAAGCCAGACCATTGCGGTCATCGGACCGCTGGCCGCTTCGCGGATCGCGCTCGAGGGCAACTACAACGCCATCCCCCTCCAGCCGATCCTGCCGATCGATGGCATCGTCAATGAATTCGGCGCAGGTCACGTGCTCTATTCCGAAGGATCGCCGTACACCATGGGCGGCGCAGTGCCGGTGCCGCGCACCATTCTGCGCACGGCAGGAGATGCGAGCGTGGACGGGCTGACGGCGGAATACTTTGCGGGACCCGGATTCGAGGGCGCGCCGGCCATGACCCGCGTAGACAAGGAGATCGATTTCGACTGGTCCTTCGCAAATCCAGTGCCCAGCCTCTCTGCAGACACCGCGGCGTCGAGCTTCGCGGTGCGCTGGACTGGAACCATAGCCGCTCCAGTCGCCGAGACAGACAACTTTCAGATTCGCCTTCCATACTGCTATCCATGCGGGGGCAAGCTGAAGTTTGCCATCTATTTCGACGGCAAAACGCTGGAGCCGGTTGTTCCCGATGCACAGGGAACTGAGAAACTCCCTCCCAGCGGCAGGAACTTCGGCGGCCTGGAGCACTTCGCGATTCCCTTCGCAGACACCAATCCGCACGCCATACGCATTGAGTATGTGCAGAGCGGAAAAATCGCGGGCGGCGGAATTTCGTTTGAGTGGAGTCCGCGCCATGAGCTGTTACAGGATGAGGCTGTGGCCGCCGCAAAGAAAGCCAATGTCGTGTTGGCCTTTGTGGGAATCACCTCGCGCCTTGAGGGTGAAGAGATGAACGTCAGTATCAAAGGCTTCTCCGGCGGCGACCGCACCGATATTGTTCTACCCGACGTTCAGGAAGAGCTGATCGAATCCATTGCGAAAACCGGCAAGCCGATGGTGGTCGTGCTGCTGAACGGAAGCGCATTGGCGGTGAACTGGGCGCAGCAAAACGCCAAGGCTATTCTCGAGGCCTGGTATCCGGGCCAGGCCGGAGGCCAGGCTATCGCCGAGACGCTGAGCGGAAAAAACAATCCCGCCGGGCGTCTGCCGGTCACCGTCTACACCGGCATCGACCAGTTGCCCGCGTTTGACGATTATTCAATGGCCGGACGCACGTATCGTTACTTCAAGGGCAAGCCGCTCTATGCATTCGGCGATGGCCTGAACTACACCGCGTTTGCTTATTCGCATGTGAAGCTCTCCAGCGCCAAACTGCGCGCCGGGGAAACGCTCGTGGTTGAAGCGGATGTGAGGAATACCGGCACAGCGGCCGGAGACGAAGTTGCGGAGCTTTATTTGAAGCCGCCCCAGACCGCCATTTCGCCGCGGCTGGCGCTAGTGGGATTCGAGCGCCTCAACCTGAACGCCGGCGAGACAAAACATGTTACCTTCAGGCTCGATCCACGCGCACTTTCAGGAGTGGACGACAAGGGCGTTCGCGCTGTATCCGCCGGACGCTATCAAGTGAGCGTTGGCGGATCCGAGCCCGATGGAGACGCCGCGCAGGGTGTGCAATCGAAGGAGTTTTCGGTAGTGGGAACCGTGCAGATTCCGCGCTAGCAGGTTTCAGCGAGTTTCGTATCACGGCTCTTCATGCGCTGAGATGCGCTTGAGTTCAGCCACCACGCGCCCCAGTTCATTCACAAGGCTGTTCTCGCCCGATGATATGAAAACTTCCAGCACGGTATCGAAATACCAGATCTGTTCTTTGCGGCCGCGCTTGAATCGCTTCCAAACCTCCGGCCCCACCGCGCGATAGTCGTCCAGTATCGATCGCGCGTTGTAAAGCTTGTCGGCCGCCGAGATAAGTTGAACGTCCTTCGGCTCGCTGCGAAGGCGTGCGATGTATGCCTTCTTGCGCTCCTCCCATGGCGCCTTATTGCCGGAGTCCTCGGTCAGACTGTCGGACAAGCCTTCAACCATGCGCGCGACATTGGCGCCGAAGTTGTGCTCGATGTCTCTCAGCCGCGGCTCGCCGCCGTGATCCTCCGCGGCATCGTGAAGAATGGCCGCAATCACCATGTCTTCAGTCACCGCGAATCCCACCCGTCCAGCTTCGCCGATCACCAGCGATGCAACGCCCAGCAGGTGCGCCATGGCTGGAATGTCGGTTCCCTTGCGCCGCTCGATGTGAATGTGCCGCGCATAATCCACCGCGCTCGTAAACCTGCTGCCCAGGTGGAGCTGCCGTGCCTTTTTCTGTTCCGGTGTTTCAGCCTTCATAGCGCCCCAATGTGCATGGATCAAGTGATTGAATCTATCAGCGATTCTACTCGCTCAGTCGAACAGAACGGGCTGGACGGCTTCCTCGGGTCCGTTGAAGTTGCTCAGTCCCACCCCGACCAGTCGAAATCGCTGCTGGGTGCCGAGGTTCACGCGTTCCCGAAGCCCCAGCGCGATGCGCGTGAGCTCGTCGCAGGAGGCGGGTGGTGACGCTGGCGTGTGGCTGCGGGTAAGGATTTTGAATTCGCTCGTTTTGAGCTTCAGAACCACTGTGCGCGGGATGCGCGATTCCAGGCGCGATGCGGCCCATGCCTTCTCCGCAAGCCGGCGAATGAGCGGTTCGGTTTCAGAGAGCGGCACATCGCGTTCGAACGTGTCTTCGGCGGAGACCGATTGCGTGGGCCGATCGGGAACCACGGGGCTGAGATCGATGCCGCGCGCCAGCTCGGAGAGGCGCACTCCGTGGCGGCCGAAGCGGCCCTCAAGCTCCGCCAGTTCCAGCGCGCGCAGCTCGCCCACCGTGCGAACTCCCAGCTCTTCGAGCCGCGCTTCCGTCACTCTTCCCACCCCAGGCAAACGCCCCACGGGCAGAGGCGGCAGAAAAGCACCTACGTCTTCCGGCTGGATTACAAAGAGCCCATCGGGCTTGCGCCAGTCCGAGGCGATTTTAGCCAGAAACTTGTTGGGCGCAACGCCGGCCGAAGCGGTCAGGTTGAGCTCCTCGCGGATCTGGGCGCGTATGGCGCGCGCAACTCGCGTCGCCGTGGCCAGCCCCATCTTGTTCTCGGTTACATCCAGGTAGGCTTCGTCGAGCGAGAGCAATTCAATCAGGTCGGTGTGGCGCTTGTAAATCTCGCGCGCCTGGCATGAGACCGCCCGGTAACGAACAAAGTCAGGGGGAACGAAGACCGCTTCAGGACAAAGCCGCTGTGCGCGCAGCGCGGGCATGGCCGAGCGCACCCCGAATCGTCGCGCTTCATAGCTCGCCGCACAAACCACAGACCGGTTGCCAAGCCACGCCACCACCACCGGCTTGTCGCGCAGTTGCGGGTCGTCGCGCTGCTCAACAGACGCATAAAAGGCGTCCATGTCCACATGGACGATCTTGCGTAGACTCATCCTGTAAGGATTCCATGCCCGGCGCAAAAGTTCCCGAATATCATCTGCTGGACCAAGGCCCACCTTATGCCCGGATGCTTAAGGGCCCGATCCTGGAGCCTGGGAAAGCACCCCGCAAAAGCCCTAAACTACCCCCATGCGCCTCTTCATCGGCATTCCGCTGGCCGAGTCCGTTCAAGCTGCCCTATCCAGCCTGATCGCCCGTCTGCGCCCAGCCACCAACCTCCGCTGGTCCGAGCCCGATTCCTGGCACATCACTCTCCAATTCCTCGGCAACACCACTCCCGAACAGTACCTCTGCCTCATCGCCCGCCTCGCCCAGTTCCGCTTCCCGCCCGTTCCCATCCACCTCGGCGAACTCGGCGTCTTTGACCGCGCAGGAATCTTCTACGCCGCAATCGATCCCACCCCCCAACTCATCTCCCTCCAGCTGCGCGTCGTCTCCGCCACTGCCCTCTGCGGATTCGAGCCCGAATCCCGCCCCTACCACCCCCACATCACCCTGGCCCGCTCCAAAGCCTTAAACCGCGGCCGCCAGCTTGGCGATCTCCAATCGCTCGTCGGCGTCCAACCCAGATTTCCCCGCTTTACCGCCCAGAAATTCCTTCTCTACGAGAGCCATCTCTCCTCAGCCGGATCGACCTACGCAGTCCGGCACAGATTTCCGCTTCAATCCCCGGGCGAATAACCACAGGTTCGCACGGGAAAATCATCTCCCTGCAAACGCCCGATTCACAGTTGGTTGGGTTATGCCGCGGTGGTCTCGATGGCCGGCAGGCGGGTCAGCGTGAGCACAGTGATATCGTCGTCCTGGCCAAAACTCACGGCCGCTTCGGTGGCCTGCGTTGCGTTGGGGCGCGTAGCGAACAGGGTCTTCAGGCGCTCGAAACTGTAAATCTCGCCCGAGGCATTGCGAGCTTCCAGAAGGCCGTCGGTGTAAAGGGCCAGGTGATCTCTTGCGGTGAGCTCGAGAGTCACTTCTTCGTAGATGGATGTGGGCGCGACGCCCAGCGGAAACACGCCGGGGAGCGAGATTTCCTCGTCATTGAGAAACGGTGCGGGATGGCCGGCGTTCGCCACGACGCACTTTCCGCCAAGTTCGAGACGCATGGCCACGCAGGTGGCAAATCCGCCCTGCAGCCGACCGTAAAGCCGCTGGTTAAGCTGGGTGAGCAACAGCCCGGGGCTGGGAATCAAATTGGCGAGGGCACGCACCGCGCCCACAATCAGCGAGACGGCCATCGCCGCGCGCAGCCCCTTGCCGCTCACGTCGCCGAGCACCACCAGCGTCGCTCCGCCTTCCAGCGGAATGATCTGGAAGAAGTCGCCACCCACCTCTGCCGCCGGCCGATAAGCGCTGGTCAGCGTGAAGCCCGGCAGCTTGGGCAGCGTCTCCGGGACCAGCACTCTCTGGAGTTCGCGCGCGTTCTGAATCTCTGACTCCAGGCCGGTCTGGCGATGGCGCTCGGCAATCGAGTAGCGAATCACGGCGTAGACGATCGAAAGAAAGAGCAGCGTCCGGATGATGGTGATGATCGTGAAGGGATTGCCGCCCAACAGGAACAACGGTGAATGCAGCCTTGCATCCACGGTCCAGTGGGTGTATCGCACCCCTTGCGCGGTAATGTTTTGAATTCCGAAGATGGTGGCGTTGAGAAACGCAAAGACAGCCACAACCCAGCGCGCCGAATCCAGCCGCTTGCGCCGAATCACCGCATACGCCACCAGCACCGCCGGGACAATGCCCACCGCAATCAACGGAAAAGTGAGAATCGCGTCGGTGATCTGGAACTGGGTGCCGCTAATTAACCTTGGATACCAGAAGAAGAGGGACCCATCCACTGTGCCGATAATCATGCAGAGCAGACCGGCGGCGCGGGTGAAGCGAACGATCCTCGCATTTTCGTGCAACTGCAGCAACCACAGCAGGACGAACCACTGCGAGACTTCCCTGATCTGTATACCCATCTGGGTCACCAGGAGCAAGATGGCCGCTGAGTAATGAAGGCGCAGGTCTCCCGAGATCAACTCGTAGAAAGGCGTGAAGGTCAGGATCCCCATCCAAAACAGCAGCCACTGCTTGCGATCACGCAGCCAGGCAAGAAAGCTGAGCAGGGAAATAAGAGTGTAGAGCGAGGTGAGGCCGAACAGAAATTGATGACGGCTGATCCAGTTGAAGTCCATGTTGCCCTTGGTGGCGGCAATGGCCTCCGGGCTGCCCATCACTGGCATCCCCTCAAATCCACCCAGGTTGTCAGGGTCGGTGGAGGAGAGCGCACCCTTCCACACCCTGACGGCGAGAACGCCGTTTCCGGCCGGGCCTACGTTGTAGATCTGCGGCGGGACGTTCCAGTACCAGACCGTGTGCGGCGGCATGTTGCCCAGGCGACCGATCAGAGCGCCGTTCCAGTAGATCTCATAGATATCGTCGATGAGGGGAACAAGCAGGGCAACATCGGGCGAGGCGCCTGGGGCCGGCGTGATGGAGATGTTGCGCCGGTACCACGCATAGCCGGTGTAGGCGGGATGTCCCTGCGCGCCCCACGTCTTGTCGGCGGTGAGCTGCTCCCAGCCAGAGTCGTCAAAATTGGGGCTCGCCCACGCAGGGTTATCCCCCAGGTGAAACTGCCACTCGCCGTCGAGCGGAGCCGTCCCTTTGCCCAGACCATCGAGCACCAGTGTGCGCGAAGCGGGAGCAGACGCCGCGGGCTGTGCGGCTGCGTGAGCCACGGCGGAAGCGGTAACAACCAGAACAAGTTGCAGGTAAAGACGAAACGATCTGCGGGGAAACATGCGGAGAGTATACCCCCGCCCACCGGCGCTGAAAACACCAGAAATTCAAGCAAGCTTCGTACCCGCCTGAAGACAGCCGACGGAGCCGTTACCGGACCAGCTTCGACAGGTTCAACCGCCAACTCGCCCTTGCAACTGAAAACTGACCACTGACAACTGTCCACCGTCCCCTGCTATACTGAGGATTCGGCAAGCCGTGTCTTGCCGTCTCTGTGTGCGCCCAGGTACCCATTCCGGCGCCGCAAATTATTGAACGTTTTGGAGTTGAGTCATGGCACAAGTATGCGACATCTGCGGCAAGGGCCCGCAGTTCGGTAACAACATCTCCCACGCGCACAACATCTCCCGCCGCCGCTGGAATGTCAACCTGCAGGCCGTCAAGGCCTTGGTTAACGGCACCCCCAAGCGCCTCCGGGTGTGCGCAAGCTGCATCAAGAGCGGCAAAATCACCAAGGCGTAAACAGCTAATTTTGAAAGGTTTAAGCCAGACAAACCCCGTCCTTGAATACGGGGTTTTGTTGTGCCTGCCGAGCGCAATCAGGGCGCATTAGCCCCCAGCGATCCACTCGATTGGCTCTCTTCTCACGAGGAAACCGTCCGGAATGCTCTCCTCGGGTGAACTGACGTGCCGATTTCGCTCTTACTCGGATCGACGCGTAAATGTCAGCGACGCCGAGTTGATGCAGTAGCGCAGCCCCGTCGGCTGCGGTCCATCCGGGAATACATGCCCCAGGTGCCCTCCGCAGCGCGCGCAGGTCACTTCCACACGACGCATTCCGAAAGTCCTGTCCTCATGCTCCTCAACCGCTTTTGAATCAGCGGGTATTATGAAGCTCGGCCATCCGCAACCGGAGTCGAATTTGGCCCCGCTCAGAAACAGCAGAGTCCCGCACCCCGCGCAGTGGTAGTTGCCTGTCTCGTGATTCTCTGTCAGCGCACCGGTAAAAGGGCGCTCTGTGCCTTTTTCGCGCAGCACGTGATATTGCTCCGCCGTCAGCTCAGCCCGCCACTCCGCCTCGCTGCGCGCCACCTTTTCTCCTGCTTCGCTCAAGGGAACCTCCTGGAAGCCGCGTGGAATCTCCGCCTTGCTCTTATTGGATGCGCTCAGCCCCGCGGCCGCTCGCTCCTCAGACTTCCGCCACCAGGTCGATCTCGATCAGCGCGTCCTTCGGCAGCCGCGTAACCCCAACCGTCGTCCGCGCTGGCGATGCCGCACCGCCCTTGCCCAGATACATCTCGTAAACCGAGTTCATCTCCAGAAAATCATTGAGGTCTTTCAGATACACCGTGGTCTTCAACACCCGGTCAAGGCTGCTGCCGCCCGCTTCGAGAATGGCTGTCAGATTCTCAAGCACCCGCGCAGTCTGCTCTTTGATCCCGCCTGCGGTCAGCTGCCCTGTCGCCGGGTCCAAAGCAATCTGCCCAGCCGTGTAGATCAAGTTGCCCGCGCGAATCGCCTGCGAATACGGGCCTATCGCGGCGGGAGCGCTTCTGGTGTCAACCGCTTCTTTGCTCATATGCAGAATTGTAACTGGAGGTCATTGATTTTAGGAAATACGTGATTCTAAAGATCAAATAGCTTTGGCCACAGCATCCCAATGAACGCTGTGGCCGAAAAACTCAATCGCAACTCCGCTGCAGCCGCCGAAGTTGGGGTGACGCCGGCAGTCATCATCTATGAAGTACAGTGACGATTCTCAAAATGCTCCTGAGTCCCGCCCTGCTGGATTATATGTGCAGGTTGGCCATCACTCCGCCGCCCAACATCATCGCAAGCAGCCAGTACGCTGCATTGATGGCGAAGAGCTTGGCCGGCCGCTTTTCGAATATGTGCTGCGTGAACAGCGGCGGCGCCATAAATCCAAGCCAGACCAGCGCGCCCGCGTAAACTCCGGCAGGGAAATTGGTCACAACGAGCACGTTCTGTCCGATCAGGACCGCCAGAACGAACGCCAGAACGATATTTGCGACAAACGCGGCCACCATTGGAAACCACGCGTTCGAGGATCTGCCCTCTGGAATCCCGACCAACGCCTTCCACCTTGCCTTGAAGACGAAGCCGTACCAGATCGCGCCCAGCAGCCACTGAATCACGGCAACGATCAGTACCGCCAGAGGACTTACATTGAAAATGTGCATTGAGAAAACCTCCGCATTGGTTTGGTATTGTTTTCCGGCTCCGGTGACGGACGATCCGAGAAGGAATAGAAAATGCGCTTGCCAGTCTTAAAGGAGTCGCGTCAATACTTTGCGGGAGATGAGACGCAAAGTCAAGGTAAATCTCAGCCGGGGTAGTGGGACCGGCAACAGGCATCGCGCCACAAGCCGGAACAAGCCGCCCTCAGCGTCGCTTCAGCGCTTCCAGTTCTTCCAGCGTGCGCGGCCAGTCCGACCCGAGAAGTCGCGATAAGCTCCTATCCGCAAGCACTTTACCGCCAGTCTGGCAGTGCGCGCAGTAGTTGGTCTCGTTGTCGGCGTATCGAATTCGTTGCACTTTTTGACCGCATCGTGGGCAAGGCTGCTTAAAACGCCCGTGCACAGCCATATCCGGACGGAACGCCGTAACTTTCTCTGGAAAACTCCTCACCGCTTCGCCGGCCAGGCGCTCCATCCAGATCCCCAGCGTCTCCCGCGCTGCCCTGAAAAGACGTTCCCACTCCTCGGCTTTCAACTTCTGGGTCAGCGCAATCGGCGAAAGCTGCGCCGCGTGCAGAATCTCGTCCGAATACGCATTTCCGATCCCGCTCACAATCCGCGGATCCGTCAGCGCACGCTTGAGCGTCCTGTTTTCCAGCGACAGAGCCCCGCGGAAACCCTCCATGTCCGTCTCAAAAACCTCCACCCCTCCCGGATCGATCGAGCGCAAACCCTCTTCGCCGCGCAGCACATGCAGCGACGCGCGCCGCTTCGATCCCGCTTCCGTCAGAACCAGCGCGCCGTTCGAAAAGTCGAACGCCAGCAGCGCCTGCCTGCCGGCCAGCTTTGCGTTCGGAGGCTTCCAGTGCAGACGCCCCGCAATCATCAGGTGAAGCACCAGCCAAAGTTCATCCTCCACCCTTATGGCAATGCGCTTTCCCACCCGCCGGATCGCCTGCACAGTTCTGCCCTCGACCGCCGTAACAGGCGGGTCCGCAGTCCGCAGCACAAATACGCTCGCCACGCGGACACGTTCGAGCCGCTGGCCCAGAATGCGAGCCTCCAGCGCCGAGATGTAAGCCACGATGTCAGGAAGTTCCGGCATTGCTTCCAGCTTGATGCAGAGACACGGCGCGACGCAACGCAATTTTCTCCGCGTGCCGCGCAGGCTCACCTCAGGATTGCATTGTCGATCAGCCGCGTCGAACCAACGTAAGCCGCAACCGCGAACAGGGAACCAGGATCGGCCGAATCGCGCGGCTCCAATGTCTCCCAATCGACCACCGCAACGTAGTCCACCTGCACCGCAGGCTCGGAGTTGAACACCTCATGGGCCACCGCAATCAAAGCCTCGGCCCCCCGCTCACCGGAGGCCACCAGCGCCTCAACTTTGCCGACAGCCCGGCTCAGCGCAAGCGCCTGTACGCGCTCCGTATGGCTCAGGTAAACATTGCGCGAGCTCAGCGCCAGGCCGTCAACTTCGCGAACGATGGGACATACCACGATCTCCACACCGAGCCGGAGGTCGCCCGCCATCCGGCGCACCACCGCCGCCTGCGCCGCGTCCTTCTGGCCGAAGTAGGCTTTGTCGGGCTCGGCTGCAATCAGCAGCTTGGCCACCACGGTCGCTACGCCGCGAAAATGGCCGGGACGCGATGCGCCGTCGAGCCGCGCACCGAGTCCCTCGACATCAACAAACGTAGCGATGGGGCTGAATGCGCCGCCCGGATAAAGCTCGTTAACCGCCGGCGCAAAAATCGCGCTTGCGCCTTCAGCCTCGGCCAGCGCGCAGTCGGCCTCGAACGAGCGCGGATAGTGGGCGAAGTCCTCCTGCGGCCCAAACTGCGTGGGGTTCACGAAGATGCTCACCGTCACCTGTCCACACTCTGCCGCGGCAGCCCGAATCAAGGACGCATGGCCGGCATGCAGCGCGCCCATCGTCGGCACCAGGCCGATTCGCTTGCCGTCCAAGCCGCTCATTTCACAGCGAAATTCACGCGACCACTGGCGAAGTTCAGCTACCGTTCGGAAAATCTCCATCAGGCGCGCCGCAGAGCCTGTTCTCCGGCCAGCCGCTCTGCCTCCAGAGTGTTTCTCTCTTGCTCCCCCAGGTGATAGCTCTCCTCATCGCTGGGAAAAGCGCGATGCTCCACGTCTTCGCGATAGCGTTCCAGCGCTGAGCGGAGCAGCGAGCCCGCGTCAACATAGCGGCGGACGAATTTGGCCGCGGGCGCAAACGTCAGGCCGGCAAAATCGTGAAAGACCAAAATCTGCCCGTCGCATCCCGGCCCGGCTCCAATTCCGATCGTAGGAATCTGCAATTCGGCGGTGATCAACTCGGCAGCCTCGCGGGGAATGCCTTCAAGCACAATCGCGCCGGCTCCGGCCTCGGCCAGCGCGTGCGCGTCGGCTGCCAGTTGCCGCACCGTCTCCGCGCTGCGAGCCTGCACGCGGTAGCCGCCCATGCGGTGCACGCTCTGCGGCGTCAGCCCCAGGTGCCCCACAACTGAAACCTCGGCCTCGGTGAGAGCGCGAACCAGGTCCACGCGCGCGCCTTCAATCTTCACCGCCTCAGCGCCGCCTTCCTTCACAAACCGGATTGCGTTGCTGAGCCCTTCCGCAATCGTTCCGTGATAGCTGCCGAACGGCATATCCGCAACCACCAGTGCCCGCCGCACCGCCCGCCGCACCGCGCGCGTGTGATGCAGCATCTCTTCCACCGTGACTGCCAGCGTGTTTTCGTGGCCCAGCACCACCATCGCCAGAGAGTCGCCCACCAGCACCACGTCGATGGCCGCCTCATCCACCAGTCGCGCGGTGGCGTAGTCGTAGGCAGTGAGCGCGGTGATGGGCTTGCCCTGGCGCTTCATCTCCGCCAGTGCGGGCATGGTGACTTTTGTGAGAGGGGTGCCAACGGCCGAGGACCCGGCGCCGGCGGGGAAGTGCGTAACGCTCATGGTTGTCTCCAGTGCCGCTCCGCAGACTCAGGATGCAGCCCGAACAAGCCGAGTATACGCCTCAAGCCGGGGCCGGATGCAATCGCCTCCGTCCCATTTTTTCCTGTTGCCGTCCGGTCTGCCGGTTGAGATAGAATTCAGCCCAACCGCGCCCTATTGCGCAGATTTCGTAAACCGAGGTCGAAACCGTGCCGAAATTCGTGATTGAAAGGGAGATCCCCGGAGCCGGCAAGCTGACGCCGGAGCAGCTCAAAGCCATTTCGCAAACATCCTGCGGTGTTCTGCGAGAGATGGGCCCGCAGATTCAATGGATTCACAGTTACGTCACAGACGAAAAAATCTACTGCGTCTACATCGCCCCTGATGAAGAGACAGTTAGAAAACACGCTCAGACAGGCGGCTTTCCCGCCAACCGAATCTCGCAGGTTCGCGCAGTCATCGATCCGACGACCTCAGAGTAGCCGCAAGCACTTGCCAATCGAGGGTTTGTCTTGCTCTTCCATCGGGTCGCGCTGCACACTGGAAGGCACGATGCTGACTCCATGGATGACGGGAATCTCTGCCGGTCTCGGCGCGATAGCCGCCGCTGGACTCGGCGTGGGCGGCTTCGCATACGCCTCGCGCTGGCCCAGCTCGCGCATTTTTGGTACGGCCCTCATCGCGCCCCAGCAGCCGGCCGAGTTCGCGCTCACCTTCGACGACGGTCCCAATCCCGCCTGGACGCCGAAATTGCTTGACACCCTCGCCGCCCGTGATGTGCGCGCAACCTTCTTTCTGCTCGGCAGCTTTGCCCAGGCAGAGCCGCAACTGGTGCGCCGCATCGTCGCCGCCAGACACCTCATCGGCAACCACTCCTGGTCCCATCCCAACCTGGCGCAAATTTCTTCAGGCCAAATCCGTGACCAGCTCGCGCGCACACAAGATATGCTCGAGCAGATCACCGGTGCGCAGGTAAATTATTTTCGTCCGCCCTTCGGCGCGCGGCGCCCCGCCGTCTTCCGCATCGCGCGCTCCCTCGGCCTCACCCCGGTGCTGTGGAACGCCATGACCTCCGACTGGAGCCAGCCTTCTTTCACCCGGATCGCGGAACAACTGGCGAGCAAAATCGACCGGCTCAACCGCCGCGGTCTCGCCGCCAACATCGTTCTCCACGACGGCAATCACCGCCAGCGAAATGGAAATCGCGAACCCTCCGTGACCGCCGCGGGCTTGCTCATTGCGAAGTACAAGCCCACCCACCGCTTTGTCACATTGGACGCATGGGCGTGAGACGAGCCTGGGCTCAAAATTAGACGCTGGCCGCCAGCCGCCTCCGATGCGTATTCATTCCCAGCCGCCACAATTCCCACGCCAGTTGCAGGGCGACAATGATGCAGATCACCGCCGCGGTCCAGTAGATCGACCGGTTGATCGATTCCAAGGTTGCGCCATAGCGGGCCTGGTCCACCAACGGGTGCTTCAGCAGCACATAGAAATGATCGCGAGCGTAGAGCACCAGCATCGGCGGAATCAGCCCGACGGCCTTCACGGCGATTTCCTGCGCGGTTCGCGCTTCGTGCCATGATCCACGCCACAGGTCCGCAAGACGCCATCCCACCTGCAACACGTTCAGCGCCACTATCCACCAGAAAACCTGAATCAGCACCGGCCCCAGTTGGAATGGCGAATTGAGCAGGTAGGCCGCGCCCGGTCCCAGCAGCACGTATGGTTGCCAGGGGATCAGCAACAGCAGCACCAGCCAGAGGAAGCCAAGAGCCACTTCGGCAACCGCACGCCCGTGGCTGCGCGGTCCTTTTCCCGGAGCGGCTCCCTGGTCCACCGGGGGCAGGGAACTAGGATTCCAGCCGGCAGAGGCAGCAGGGTTAGCCCCCCATCTCTTCGAGGAATGTGCGGCAGTGAATTCAATGATCGCGAAGGTCAGCGTCACCCACCCGGCGGTCATCATCAGAACAACAGGCAGCAGAATTACCGCATACCATAGGCCGCTCCACCCCTGGGAACTGGTGGCAAACTGCACCGCGTGGCCGATCACGAAAGCCACCGTGACCCAGAACCACGCCATTCGCAGCACAAACCAGAACGTCGGGAAAACGGCCGGCCCAATCAGGTACTGCTGCCGCTGATATCCCGCGGCCACCTTCAAGGGCGAGCCCATCTCCCGCAGCCAGTCCTCGGCCTCGCCCCTCGTCAACGGCCGTCCCAGCTCAGCCTCTTTCTCCTCCAGTTGCGATTCCAGGTTGGCTTTGAGTTCGGCGATGATGTCGTCCTGCCGCTTCCACGGCAGGTGCTTCTTCACGGCTTGAAGATAACGATCGAGTAAGTCCATGGCGTCTTCCTTGCTTTTCTACAGAAGAATGTCGTTGCCGCTTTCGTAAGTGCTGCCGCTTGCGTGGTCGCTTTTCGCTGCGTCGATCGTCGCCTTGATCGCCGCGTTGATTGCCTCCCACTCCTCCAGCAGCCTGTCGAACATCTGCTCGCCATCCGTCGTGAGGCGATAAAACCGCTTGTTGCGCTTGTCTTCTTCGCGCCACTCGCTGGCCAGCAGTCCCTGCGCTTCAAGCCGGCGCAGCAGCGGGTAGAGCGTGCTCTCGTCAATCACCAACCCCCGGTCCGCCAATGCCTTGCGCAGCGTGTACCCATAGCGCTCTTCGCGGAGTTGCGCCAGAACCGCCAGCGTCAGGCAGCCCCGCCGCAGCTCCAGGCGAAGATTCTCAAAGAGGTTTTCGGCAAGTGGCATGCTCTACCTCACGTACTGTACGAAACATACTGTATAGAACATAGTGTGTGTTGTCAAGTACTATCCTCACTCCTTTTTTCTCTGCCTGCCGAATAGCCGGCAAGCCAATCACAGGACGAGTTTTTCAGCTGGGTTTTGGAGCGGAGCCGGGTCTCGACTGGTGGATTGATCTCGCGTCGGCGGCCCTCAATAACAACAGTGGCCTTGCTCCTGTGACATCGAGCGTTTCAGCATGCTTCGATCTCCACCGAAACGGCTATTCTGCGGCCCATGGCATGGAAAGCTTCCCTCGCCGCCTCAATGGTGGCGCGTACTTCCGCTTCCCCGTGGGCAGTGCTCAGGAAGGCCGCCTCAAACTGCGAGGGCGGAAGCCAAACGCCCCCATCGAGCATCGCGCGATGGAAGCGGCCGAATGCCGCGGTATCGGATTTTGCGGCCTGCTCGTAGTTCGTCACCGCGCCGGAGGTGAAAAACCACGTCCACATCGAGCCCACGCGGTTGACGGTTACAGCGATGCCGGCGTTGAAGGCTTCCCTGGCCACCCCATCGGCCACTGCGGCCGCCGTGGCATCCAGTTGCGCGTAGATCTGTCGAGCGTTGGCCTGCAGATGGCTGATCGTGGCGAAACCCGCGGCCATGGCCAGCGGATTGCCGCTCAGCGTTCCGGCCTGATACACGGGCCCAAGCGGCGCGAGCTGGTCCATGAAGACCCGTTTGCCGCCGAACACGCCCACCGGCAGCCCCCCGCCAACAATCTTTCCCAGCGTCACCAGGTCGGGATCGAGTGAGTAAAGCTCGCAGGCGCCGCCCAGCGCAACCCTGAAACCGGTCATTACCTCATCCACAATCAGCAGTGCGCCGTGGCGCGCAGTCAACTTGCGCAGGCCCGCCAGGTACCCCTCCGCCGGCAGAATGCAACCGGCGTTGCCTACGATCGGCTCCACGATAATCGCTGCAACGGCCCCTGGATGAGCGTCGAATGCCGACTCAACCGCGCCCAGATCGTTGTACGGCAGAGCCAGCGTGAGCTGAGCAATCTCTTCGGGCACCCCAGCCGATCCCGGAATCCCGAATGTGGCCACGCCCGATCCGGCCTTCACCAGCAGCCCGTCCGCGTGGCCGTGATAGCAGCCCTCGAATTTCACGATGATTTTGCGGCCCGTGGCAGCGCGCGCCAGCCGTATGGCCGACATCGTAGCTTCCGTCCCCGAGCTGACGAATCGCATCTTCTCAATGGCCGGATAGCAGGCCACAATGCGTTCCGCCAGATCGCCTTCGGCTGCCGTCGATGCTCCAAAGCTCGCGGAATCGCGTGCCACGCGCTCAATCGCCTCCACCACCGGCGGAAACGCGTGCCCCAGGATCATCGGCCCCCAGGAGCCGAAGTAGTCGATGTAACGGTTGCCGTCGGCGTCGGTAATCCACGCGCCCTCAGCCCGCGCCACAAACGGCGGCTCGCCGCCCACCGCGCCAAACGCACGCACCGGTGAGTTTACCCCGCCGGGGAAAAAACGCTCTGCCCGCTGTTGGAGAGCCTGTGATCGCGCGCGGCTGGGAATTGAACGCTGTGAGCTCATGCTCGATTCAGTATAGAGGGCCGCCGTCGAACTCTCCCTGGCTTGCAACCGGAAACTCTGCGATGGTTTACAACCGGCGTCAGCTTTCCCTGGTTCGACCGGCCACAACCAGAATCACCACCGCCCAGGTTTCCAGCACAATCGAAATGCCGAAGAGGAATCCACGCAGGAAGTCATTCCACTCATGCCCCAGGTGCGCGGCCGGGTAAGAAAGCCTGGGCCACGCAATGCCAAACGTCAGCAGCATCAAGCCTGTTGTTAGAAGCGCCATCGCCAACGGCACGGTCTTCTGCGGCGAACTCTGCAGTTTGCTCAGAATCATGGCCAGCCTTCCTCAAGATTGAAGATATGCCTATTCTGCTGCCTGTGCGGCCGTCGAACCCACAAAGGCTTTCAGGAACAACGCCGGGCAAAGCGCAACGCAAAAAGACTGATCCAGATCGACACGCCCAGCAGCAGCCCTGAAAATCTCTGGGTCAAATCCCTCGCGCCCTGGCTGCTCGGGTGAACAAACGTGTAAAGCATCAGCCCAACTGCCAAGCAGGCGTTGCCCAGCGCCATCAACCGTCGCGTCCGCGAATCGAGTTGCCGAAACCATGTCCCCATGCCGCCTTCTCCTCTCAGTCGTGAAACTTGTACCAGACCATCATGCTCAACTTCACCGTCACCATCACCAGAAGCACGGCGAGCAGCTCCCAGCTCATCACGTGGTCATGAAACCAGTGGTACTCGTAAAGGGCGCCGACCAGCAAAGCGCCGGCAATTCCTGCCGCGCTTGTCGAGCGGCGCCGATGCTCCAGAAACCGTTCGTCGACAACTTTGTTGAAGAAGGGAATTCTGCTGAAAATCGGATGCGTCATGGGTTGCTCTCCAATTGAAAAATCTGGTCCGTCGAACACGCGAAGATGCGAGAGAAAATCAGCGCCAGCTCCAGGCTGGGCACGTATCGGTTGCGCTCGATGGAGTTGATGCTCTGCCGCGAAACCCCCGCGGCCTGCGCCAATTGTTCCTGCGTCCACCCCTGGGCGGTGCGAAGTTCCTTCACGCGATTTGTGATTGACATCGTCATGTAAAGCTGACTTTCCAATCCAGAATAGCCAACTTCAAATCCAATGTCAAGCCGGCTTGTCATTTTTTGTCGACCTTTTTTTGCCAACGAATTCTGCGCCGCACCTCAATGTGGAATCCCCGCCTCGAAAATCCTGCTAGAATTCCTCTTTCCAGACCTCCGCTGCCGCGGCCATCCTTCATCCGCAGAAAGCCCGCACCGTGCCTGACGCAATTCAGACCAAATCCGTCACCTACGCCGACGCCGGCGTTGACATCTCCCGCGGCGACCGCGCCAAGGAACGCATCAAGTTCCTAGCGCAGAAAACCTTCAATCGCAACGTTTTAGGTGGCATCGGCGGCTTCGGAGCACTCTACAGGCTCGACTCCCAGCGCTGGAAAAACCCCATCCTGGTCAGCTCCGCTGACGGCGTCGGAACCAAGCTCAAGGTAGCCTTCGAACTCGGCCTGCACCGCACCGTCGGCGCTGACCTCGTCAACCACTGCGTAAACGACATCGCCGTGCAAGGCGCAACCCCTTTGTTTTTCCTCGATTACCTGGCCAGCGGAAAGCTTGACCCCGAAGTGACCGAAAGCGTCGTATCCGGCCTGGCGGACGCCTGCAAGGCTAACGGCTGCGCCCTCATCGGCGGGGAAACCGCCCAGATGCCCGGCTTCTACGCCGATGGCGAATACGATCTGGCCGGCTTCATTGTCGGCGCAGTTGACCGCGACAAGATCGTCACCGGCGTCGGCATCAAGCCCGGCGACGTGCTCATCGGGCTGCCCTCCACCGGCTTGCACACCAACGGTTACTCCCTGGCCCGAAAGCTCCTTTTCGAGGTCGCGGGCTACAAGCCCACCCAGTACGTAACAGCTATCAAGGAGAAGGCCGGCGCTGCGCTGATGAAGACCCACCGCAGCTATCTCCATGTGATTCAAAAACTTGTGGCTGCCGGGCTTACCACCGGCATGGCCCACATTACCGGCGGCGGCATCACGGAAAACCTGCCCCGCATTCTGCCCAAAAACGTCACCGCGCAGATCGAACTGGGTTCCTGGCCGGTTCTGCCCATCTTCGAACATCTGCGCGAACTCGGCCATGTCTCCCAGGAGGAGATGATGCGCACCTTCAACATGGGCGTCGGCTTGATCGCCGCCATTCCCGCCGCAAAATTCACGCGCGCCAAAAACCTCCTCGACCGCTCCGAAGAAAAATTCCACGTAATCGGCCGCGTGGTGAAGGGCGAGCGCCGGGTACAGTACACATGAGCGCTAAGGGTCTTAGCCCGTACATTAGAACCAGCAATTAAGACGGGGGCGTTAGCCCTGAGGGTGAATTTTGGCGCCAGACTCGCAAGGACCGCCCGTCCGCCTCGGAATCTTGCTCTCCGGCCGCGGATCCAACTTCCTGGCCATTGCCGAGTCAATCCGCACCGGCCGCCTCCCCAATGTCGAAATCGCCATCGTCATCTCCAACATTCCCGAAGCTCCCGGCCTCGCAGCCGCGCAACAGCTCGGCTTATCCACGGCACTGCACATCTCCAAGGGGCGCTCGCGAGAAGCGCACGATGCCGATGTCGCCGCCTGCCTCAACGCCCACCAGGTTCAACTCGTCTGCCTGGCCGGCTACATGCGCCTCCTCTCGCCCCAATTCATCGCTGCCTTCCCCAACCGAATCCTCAACATCCATCCCTCGCTGCTGCCCGCCTTCCCGGCCCTCGAGGCCCAGCAACAAGCCTTCGACTACGGAGTCAAGGTAGCCGGCTGCACCGTGCACTTTGTCGATGAGCAACTGGACCACGGCGCCATCATCGTCCAGCGCGCCATTCCTGTCCTCGACACCGATGACGCCCATTCCCTCGCCGGGCGCATTCTCGCCGAAGAGCACCTGGCCTATACAGAAGCCATCGCCAAAGTCGCCGGAGGCAGATACGAAATCCGCGGCCGCCAATACGTGAAGCGCAGCTAGGCGCTTTTCCTCCCATCTCCTGCCGTGTCAAGCACCATAGCCAGCGCTGTGCGCCTAACTATCTGATTCCGTTGCGAATCTTCGCACCCATCCTTTGCAGGGGATATGCCCCCAATTGCCTAGCCTTATAGGTAGCGATAAAAGCAACGGAGCAGCCATCTTGCGCACAGCCGGCCAAACAAAGCCGGTCATCGCCAATTGAATACCCATGAAAACAAGTTCAAACCACAGCGGATCGAAGGAGCATTGCGCATGAATCCCATCTCGAATATCTGGAACCACCCCAAAACATCGGCTGCCGGCCTGTTGATCGCGGTTGCCAGCATCGCCAGCGTACTTTCGCAACAGGGCGTCACCCTGGGAACGGCCGGAGCCGGAACCATCGTCTCCCTCATCGGCGCGCTTGCCACCGCCCTGCTTGGCCTGCTGGCCAAAGATCCCGGCAGCTCATCCGTCTCCACCGGCAGCACCGCCAGGCTCGGCGCGTGGGCGCTGATCTCCCTGCTCCTTCCTTTGCCTTTCATCAGCGGCTGTACTGGAGTCGCCGTCGCCCAGGACATCGTCAACTGGACGCCCGCACTGCAAGGCGCTGTCGCCACCGTCGACACCACCGCGTCGCTCCTTGACCCTGTGGCCGCGCCTGTCTTCTCCGCCGCCACCATCGGCTTCGACGCCGCTTCAAACCTGCTCGTATCCCAGGCCCGCGCGTACCTCGCCAATCCCTCGGCCGGCGTATTGGCCCAGATGCAGAATCAGGTGGTTGTCTTTGAGCAGCAGGTGAACACCGCATTGCTGCAGGCCGGAAAAATCGACGATCAAGCCAGCCAACAGCACGCCACGGCCGCCATCCAGGCCGTCGGAACCATCGTCAGCGCCATCCTGGCCCTGGTTCAGTCCGTCTCAACCAAGGCCGCGGTAGCCCACATGGCCGCCCAGGCCCCGATCAAAATGGCCGCTGTAAAACTGTACGGGAACAGCGCCCAGGCCGCCGCAATCGTAGCCGCCCACTACGGCGAGCCGTTAACCCAGGCAAGATTACAGGTAGCGCAAGCCGAGCAGGAAGCATCAAGCGCCGGCTTCTGAGGAATCTAATCTTACATATTTCTATGGGTGCCCCAGGTCCCGATTTTGGGACCTGGGACGGCACAAGCTCCAACCATCCCCAGGTCAATCGCTCCCCTAAGTTGTAGCGTCCCGAGCCTCGCCCAATATCAGCTTCAGCGTGATCTGCTTTCTTCCCCGCAGAAACGTTACGCTCACCGTGTCGCCGGCCTGGTGCTTGTCCATGATCGCGCTGATGTCCTGCGGATCGGTAACCGGCTGACCGTCGATAGCCACAATCAAATCCCCGCCCAGCATGATCGGCGTATTGCCCACATACGCCTGCTCGTTGCCGCCGTGCAGGCCCGCGCGCTCCGCCGCTCCGCCGGGAATCACCCGCTGAATCAGCACACCGTAATCGGCCGAAAGTCCCATCTGCGAAGCCAGGTCAGGCCCAATCGCATACGAAGTAATTCCCAGCGAAGGCCGCTTCACGCGCCCATAGCGTGTGAGGTCGGCCAGCACCGCCTTGGCCGTGTTGATCGGAATGGCAAACCCGATTCCCGAACTCTGGTCGGCGCCATTCGACGCGATCATGGTGTTGATCCCGATCACCTCGCCGCGCGAGTTCAGCAGCGGTCCGCCGGAGTTGCCCGGATTGATGGCCGCATCCGTCTGGATCGCGTCTTCAATCGGCGCGCCGCTCTCGCTGCGGATCGACCGGATCGAGCTGATGATGCCCCGCGTCATGGTTCCGCTCAGCCCGAAGGGATTGCCGATCGCATACACCTTCTGCCCCACCGCCAGGTTGGCCGAGTCCGCCAGCGTCACCGGCTGCAGGTCAGGCGCGTCGATCTGCAGCAGCGCCAGGTCGTGAGCCTTGTCCACTCCCACCACCTTGGCCGCGTAACGGCGCTTGTTTGAGAGCATCACTTCGATGCCGCGGTTCGCGCCCTCCACCACGTGGAAGTTGGTCAGCACGTGGCCGCCCTTGTCCAGAATGAATCCCGATCCCTGGCCCTGCTGCGGCACCGTTCCATAAAAGAAGTTGAACACCAGCGTCGTCGAAGTGATGTTCACCACCGAGGGCAGCACCCTCTTGTAGATGGCGATATTGTTCTGCTCCTCGGCGTCGTAGCTGGGCGCGGCCTCCGCTTCAGTCAAGTTCAGCGGCGAACTCGAGCCATCCCCTCCGAACAGCGAGAGGTGGCCCGGTGAGCTTCCGCCAACGCGGGGAGAATAATGCGAGGTGAGGTACCAGAATCCACCCACCAGCAAAACGATCAGAATGAACCGGCGCATTTTCATCGTTTCTGAACCTGAAAGACCTTCCTGATGCAATTACGGCGGCGCTGCGGCAAAGTTCCAGCGGGAAAGCGCGGCCGCCAGCTCTTATTCTAAAGACAAACTTCGCTGAGAATTGTTGCTCTCCGCCTTCAGCCGCTCCCACAGCGCCACCACCTGCGCCTCCAGCGCGGACCTATCGCCGGAGTTTTCAAGCACATAATCGGCTTCGGCGGCCTTTTCCGCATCCGGAATCTGGTGCGCCAGCCGCACCCGCGCATCGGTCTCCGCGGCCTCGCGTCCCACGCTGGATGAGTTGATCCGGGCAACATAGCGCGCAATCTTCAGATCGTCGGGCGCCGTCACCACGATCACCCGGTCGATGCGCCGCCGCCAGTCCGCCAGCACGCTCTCCGTCTCGCCCCGCGCCTTCGCGTCTCTCACCACCTCGAAGATCAGCGCCGACTCGAGCACCGCCACCGCGGCCGGATTGCGCCGGAACACCTCGTCCATCAACCGCTGCTGCTCTTCAATCACCGCCGGATGCACGATCGCATTCAACTCGTTCAGCCGTCCGCCTTTGAATGCCAGCTCCGCCAGCCGCGCCCGGTCCAGCCGCCCATCCGCGTCCACCACTTCACGGCCAAAGTGCTGCACAATCTCTTCATAGACGCGCTCGCCGGGCTCCATCAGCGTCCGCCCCAGCGCATCGGCCTCCACAACCTCTGCGCCCAGTTCGCGCAAAAATCCCGCCACGGTGCTCTTGCCGCTGCCCAGCCCGCCCGTGAGTCCGACTCTAAGCATCGCCTAGAGTCCCCGCCGCATCTTCGCAGCGCGCACCGTATTGGCCATCAGCATGGCAATGGTGAGCTTGCCCACGCCGCCGGGCACTGGCGTATAAGCGCCCGCAACCTCAAACGCCTTCGGATGCACATCGCCCACGATGGTCGACCCATTCCTGGCGAAAGCCGCCTCGCGTTTCGCATTCCCCGCAAAAAAGCGTTCGAACTCCTCACGCTCCGTGATGCGGTTCATGCCCACGTCGATCACCGTCGCGCCCGGCTTCACCATCTCTGCCGTGATGAATCCCGGCCGTCCGATGGCCGCCACCAGGATGTCCGCCTGCCGCGTCACCTCTCCAAGGTTGCGCGTTTTGGAATGGCAAATCGTCACCGTCGCGTGCTCGTGCAGCAGCAGCATAGCCGTCGGCTTGCCCACAATGTCGCTGCGGCCCACCACCACCGCGTGCTGGCCGGCGATCGCAATCCCGCTGCGCTTCAATATTTCAATCACTCCCGCCGGAGTGCATGGCGCCAGCGCGGCCCTCCCCGCCAGCAGCCTGCCCGAGTTCACCGGATGAAATCCATCCACATCCTTCGCCGGATCCACCGCATCCAGCAGCGCTTTCGTATCCACCTGCGCCGGCAGCGGCAACTGAACCAGAACCCCGTCGATCTCGTCGCGGTCGTTCAGGCCGTGAATCAGATCCAGCATCTCTTCCGTGGTCACCGTCTCCGGCGGCGTAATCAGCTCGCTGAAGATATTGAGCTCAGCGCAGGTCTGCACCTTGCTGCGCACGTAGATCTCCGACGCCGGTACATGACCCACCAGCACCACCGCCAGCCCCGGCCGCACCCCCTGCGCGGCCAGCAGCTTCACTTCCTCCGCCACTTCCAGCTTGATGGCCCCCGCAATCGCCACGCCATCCAGAATTCTCGGCATCCTGCCTCCAAAGACTTATCGTATCGCTTCCCGCCCCGCCGTCCACCTGACCAGCCTCGCCATGAACCGATCCGCCGCAACCTCTGCGATCCAAATCACGGCTACTGATCCACATCACATGTGTTTGTGATTCACCTCACATACAGCTGTATCGTGCTCAAGCGTACTGTCAGGGCTGTCAGTAGTGTTCTGGATCACAACAGAGAACGTCACAGAACCTCCCGGCACCGGCGTTACGGAGACAGGGCTCGATGAGCGTATTCAAGGATGCAGGGCACCTTTTTCGATTTGCGGGGCTATTCGTTATCGCCTTTCTTATCTTTCTGGTGGTTCGTCACTACGTTGTGCCGAAAAGCTTTGGGCAGTATGGGCACTATCGCGGGGCCGCAATCGGCGAAATTGCCTCGCACCCCATCAAGTTTGCCGGCCACCAGGCCTGCGAAGACTGCCATACCGACATTGTGGACGTTAAAACGAAAGGCAAGCACGCGCATGTGAATTGCGAGGCCTGCCACGGCGCGCTTGCCAATCACGCCGCCGATCCCACTTCGGTCACGCCGGTGAAACCGGATACCGCCGTGCTCTGCGCGCGTTGCCACACGGCCAGCGCCGCCAAGCCCAAGAACTTCCCCCAGGTCGACCCCGTGGATCATGCCAATGGAGTGCCCTGCGAAACCTGCCACAACCCCCACAGTCCAGCCATCGGTGCGGACGTTGCCGCAGGAGGTGCGAAATGAATTTGAGCCGGCGTCATTTTCTGGTTCTGCTTCCCGCCGCGGCGGTCGCATGGGAGTCCGTGCTGGCCGGAACCCCCGAAGCCTCGCCCAACTACACCATGTCCGACCATTGGTGGGGCATGTTGATCGATATTCCCAAGTGCATCGGCTGCGGTAACTGCGTGCGCGCCTGCCAGACTGAAAACGATGTGCCCGACGGCTTCTTCCGCACCTGGGTAGAGCGCTATCACAGAACGGACTGGCATCTTGAAAATCCCGAGGTAATCTCACCCGACGGCGGAAAAGAAGGATTTCCGGCTGTCAAAGAAGGCGGCGAAGGGGAGTATTTCTTCGTTCCCAAGATGTGCAACCACTGCGCCGATTCGCCGTGCACTCAGGTGTGCCCGGTTGGCGCCACCTTCATCAGCCCCGATGGCGTGGTTCTGATTGACCCGAAATACTGTCTGGGATGCGCCTACTGCGTGCAGGCCTGCCCGTATGGCTGCCGCTACGTTCATCCCGAGAAGAAGGTCGCGGACAAGTGCACTCTGTGCTACCACCGCATCACCAAAGGCCTTACCACCGCGTGCTGCGAAGCTTGCCCCACCGGCGCGCGGCAACTCGCAGATTTGAAGAATCCGAGGGACCCGATCCACGAGTTCCTTAAGACCCACAGCGTGCAGGTGCTCAAGCCGCAGATGTCTACCGGCGCAAAGGCCTTCTACAACGGCCTCGACGGCTCGGTACGTTGAAATCAGCTGCTGACGATCGCTGGCGAGCAGATCGAATTCGAGCGGTGAGCAAGAGCGGGAAGCTGGAAGTTAGGAGTCAAGTTTATGAACGGCGTTGAAGGCTACATGTATCCGAACGAAATCACTCTCTATTGGAGTGTGCTGATCGTTTTGTACCCCTTCATCACGGGACTGGTGGCGGGCGCATTTATTCTGGCTTCGCTCGAGCGCGTCTTCCGGGTAGAGGCGGTTAAACCCACTTATCGGCTGGCATTGCTCACCGCCCTGGCTTTTCTGTTGGTTGCGCCGCTGCCGCTGGTTTTGCACCTCGGACATCCGTTTCGCTCACCGGAGATGTACTTCACTCCGCACGACACCTCGGCCATGGCCATGTTCGGCTACGTCTATCTCTGGTACCTGATGGCCGTGCTGGTGCTGGAAATCTGGCTCGACTACCGCCGCGAGATCGTACTCTTGTCGCAGCAGTCCAAGGGTTTGTTGCGGTGGATTTATAAGGTCATGACCCTGGGCTCGAACAACATAAGCGCTCGCTCGCTGCACATTGACGAGCGTGTCGGCTGGGTTGTCACGCTGATCGGCATTCCCTCTGCATTCCTGTTGCACGGCTATGTCGGCTTCATCTTCGGCTCTATCAAGGCCAATCCCTGGTGGTCGTCCCCGCTCATGCCCGTGGTGTTCATCTTTTCGGCAATGGTGTCGGGAATTGCCGGCGTGATGCTGCTCTACATGGTGCTCACCAAAATGCGTGGGCAGAAGATCGACATGCTCTGCGTTGACACCATCGCCATGTACATGTTTTATATCTTCGTCATCGATTTCAGCCTGGAAATGCTGGACCTGATTCACCGCATCTACGAGGCCGACGAGTCCTTCAACAGCCTCAACTTCATGGTCCATACCAAGCTTTACTTTTCGCAGATCGTCGTCCAGATCTGCCTGGGCACCGTTCTGCCTCTGCTCTTGCTGTTCCTCACCCAGGTAGTAAAGCTGCCTGAGATTGCACGCAAGCGGATCTACGCAACCTCCGGCTGCCTTGCCATGGTCGGCGTCTTCGCCATGCGCTGGAATGTGGTCATCGGCGGGCAGTTGTTCTCAAAGAGTTTTCTCGGATACACGACCTACAAGATGAGCCTGGTGACCCGCGAGGGGCTCCTGGCAGCCATCGCTTTGACCATCCTTCCGTTGGTTTTTCTGTGGGTGCTGGTCAAGTTGCTGCCTCCGTGGCCTGAAAAAAGTGCGCATCAGGGCGCTGCGGCAGACTAAACACCGCAAGGACGGCTCAAAATCGGGTGGAAACGATGAACGATCTTCCCGGCGCAATCGATCAGCTCGGCACACACCTTGAAGCCCGCCTTGAAGCTCTGGAACGGCGCGTGCATGCCCTGGAACACCCGTCATACGCGCCCATTTCTCCGCCGCTGCCCGACTCTCTTCCTGTGTTGGCGTCAAGCGTGCTTCCAGAGCAGCCGGCCGCGGAAGCTGTTCGCTTTGCGCAAGCCGGCGGCATGTTCGCGGTGCTCGGCAAGGCCATGTTGGGAATTGCCGGGGCCTACCTGCTGCGCGCCGCGGCGGAATTTGCCCTGCTTCCCAGGCTTGCTGCCGCTTCTATCGCCTTCCTCTACGCCATCGCGTGGCTTGTTTGGGCGGCGCGAACCCCCGCCGCGGCCCGGTTTGCAAGATTCACCTACACCTGCACCTCGGCCCTGATCCTGGCGCCCATGCTCTGGGAACTCACCATGAACTACAAGGTTTTGCCGGCCGCGGCCACTGCCGGCGCCCTGGCGGCATTCGTGTGCATCGCATTTGCCCTCGCATGGAAGCGCGATCTGGCCCTGGTTCTGGGCGTGGCCTATGGCACTGCGGCCGCCGCCGCGCTGGCCCTGGGCGTTGCGTCGCACCAGAGCGAACCGTTCATCGCCGTGCTCCTGCTCACCATTCTCCTTGGCGAATACGCATTGCTGCGCGGCCGCAAAGCCGCTGTCCGGTGGCTGGTGGCAGCCTCTGCCGACCTCGCGATCTGGGCTCTGATCTATCTCTACTTCAGTCCCCCGAACACGCGCGAAGACTATCCCGTCCTCGGCCCCGTTTCCTTGCTCGCGCCCGGTCTCCTGCTGTTCCTCGTCTTCGCGGCCAGCGTCATTTTGAAGACCGCGCTGTGCAGAAAGAACATCTCGGCCTTCGAGACCATTCAGACCATGATTGCGTTCTTCCTCGCGGCCGTCAGCCTGCTCTGCTTTGGGCCGCCCGCCAGTACCGTTATTCTCGGCATTCTCTGTCTGGGCCTGTCCGCCGCGGGCTATATCGCGGTATTCCTGGTCTTCGGCCGTGCTGCGGAACGGCGCAACGATGTGGTGTTCGCCACCTGGAGCGCGGGGCTGTTCGTGGCCGGATGCTGGCTGTGTCTGCCCCCGGTGTGGATGACAGCCTGTCTGTGCGTCGCCGCAATCGCGGTTGCCGGGTCAGGCGCCCGCATGGACCGCGTGGTTCTCGAACTCCATTCCGCCGTCTTTCTGCTCATGGCCGCGGCGGCGTCAGGGCTGCTGGTCTATCTCTCCCAAGCCCTGGCGGGCACCCTGCCTGGCGTCCCTGGGCTTGGCGTTTGTATGGCTTCCGCCTGCGCGGTTCTGTGCTACGCTGCCGCTTTGCCGCGGGCCGGCGAGCCGTGGATGCCCCAGGCTCTTCATCTGGCCGTTGCTTTGCTCGCCGCCTGCGCCGCAGCGGCTCTGCTGATCGTTGGCCTGGCCCACCTGCTTGCCTTGAGCGTTCCACTCGGCGCCCATCACCTGGCCTTCATTCGCACCTTCACCATCTGCGCCGCCGCTGTCGCGCTGGCCTTCAGCGGCGCGCATTGGCGTCGCATCGAACTCACCCGCATCGGCTATGCCGCGCTGGCCCTGATCGCCGTCAAACTGGTGCTCGAAGACCTGCGCCACGGGCACCTGGAATACATTGCCGCCTCCATCTTCCTCTTTGCCATCACCTTGATTGCGGTTCCCCGCGTCGCCCGCGCCAGGCAACACGTGTGAACCGGGCTACCACTGCGGCAAGGGCCTGACGTTTGAAAGCGGCTTCGCAACCCGCTCTTCCGCGCCTCTCAGCTTCATCTTGCTGATGTGAACCTCGTATCCGGTTCCCGGCAACAGCGACTCCAGCACAAACGTCTCCGTCCCCCGGCTGTGAAACTCGCTATAACGGTAAACCCCCACATCGCCCTCGCTGTCTTCTCTGCCGCTTGCAGGCGCGTCGAGATAATGCTGCGCATCGGCCATGTTTGGAGCCGCGTTCGTCCCGTGTTCAGTAAGGCTTTCGGCTGCGTAAGAGCGCACCAGCTTGGTCCAATAGCGTGACAGAAGGTCGGTATCAGTAAACAGGTCGGCCCACACAATCTCGCCGCGGACTGCTACCACCACGCCGATCGCGTGTTCGTCGCGCAGTTTGGCCAGCACCTGCTCCCGCGCCTCGATCACCGGCGCAGCCTCATCCACCTTCTCGCTCACTGCGCTGCTTTCCATCTCCTTGGCATAGCTGCTGGTGCCAATGTTGCCTGAGGACGCTATATTCGCCATACTTCCCGCGGTCACCGTCCGTGAGGCGGACGGCGCAGCGGCAACCTCCATCTGCGCAATGGCTCCGCGCACTGAATTCCACACCTGCTGCTGGTCCTTCGCAACCATCGCCTGTTCGCGCACCGCCGGCTGCACCATGAATCCGTTCGCCGGCGCCTTGGCCGCCGCGCCAAATGTCGGGGAACTCTCCGTCCAGCGCCCCGGCTCTATGCAGAACACCGAAAGATCGATCGGATCGGCATCCACTGGCACAATCCGGTCCTTCGCAATCACCCGATCCTGCTTGCCGCCGGTCACAATCTCCCCAGCCAGCAGCAGCAACGGCCGCTTGGAGTGATTGACCAGCACCAGCGTATTCACCTGGTCGCCCCGCGAATTTTCATTCTGCGGTTCGGGAGCTCCGCGGAAACGGTCATACTGATAAGGCGGAACGCCGATGGTTCCCCGCGGCCGCACCAGTCCCCCCACCTTCCCCGCCTCTGTCACCTCAACTTCGCCGCTCCTGATGCCTTCGTCCAGCGTAATAAACGGTGTCTCGCCGGAAGCCTTGCCGCCCGACCGCACCACCGGAAATAGCAGAAGATTGCCGCTCTCAATTGGCGCCAGAACCCGGTAACCACCCTCCGATTCCGCCGGCCCTCCGGCCGCCTTCACCTCGTTGCCGTGTTGAAACGCAGCCAGTGCAAAAACCAACGCCGCAGCTAACCCAATCCTGCCAGCATTCTTCATGGACGCTCCTCTGCCGGCAATGAAATAAGCCGGCCACTGCATCAGGAACGCCCTTTCTCCGCTTTCTTGCAGGTTTTCTTGCTTCGTTTCTTGGAATTTTCTGAATTCAGGTCTGCTCCCGCGCCCTTCGCAATCTTTCAGATTCCTAATGTCTCCAGGTCCCGCTTCGGTCGCGCCTCGCATTCGGTCAGCCAACGCCCGCCCTGCAACGATTTCGGCTAGAGAATGCGGCCATGCCTGCCGACAATCTAATTACGGCGATCAACGCGCGTCGCCGGCGCGCACTCGATCGCCGCATGAAAATGACTCGATCTTCACTCAATTCGAAAATGCTGACGAAAAAGGGGGCTCCGACGGTGCAAGCTGAAGCACAAACCGGGAAGCTGGCCAATCTTCCCTGGGCCCATCTGCGCCTGCCTCCATTTCCTCAGGTTGCCGTCAGGGTTCTGCAGTTGGCCAACAATGAGAACGTGCAGTTGAATCAACTCTGCGACCTGATCTCCTCTGACCCGGCCTTCGCCAGTGAGGTCCTCACCGTCGCCAATTCTCTGCTCTATGCGCCCCGCTATCCCGCCAGCAGCATCATGCAGGCCATCGCCGTCCTCGGGGCAGACACCCTTCAGGGCATGTGCATCACGGTCGGTGTCAGAGCCTACCTGGGAAAGTCCATGAATCGGCCCGCCATGCGAAATCTCTGGCGTCATAACCTGGCCTGCGCCATCGTCGCACAACGCCTGGCCTCCACCGGGTTCATCGATAAGGACACGGCCTTTACATCCGGAATCCTGCACGACATCGGCCGTATCGCACTGTCCGTCATTCAGCCCAGCGAATACGCTGCCCTGCTGGACACGCGAACCGGGCCCGCCGACGGCATTCTTGAGTGTGAACGGGAGTTGTTCGGCTGGAACCATTGCGAGACCGGGCAGCGGCTCATTGCCGATTGGAAGCTACCCTCCGACTTCGATGCGGTCGTCCTCGACCATCATGCTCCGCGGCAAACCGGCGACGCATGGGGGCTGGCGGAGTTAATCAAGGTAAGTTGCAGAATGGCCGATGCCGCCGGTTTTCCCGCCTTCGCAGGGTGCGAGGCTCTGCCCTATTTCGATCTACTGGACCAGTTGCCGGCTCGTGAGCGGCGCTTGTTCTATCCCGATCTTGAACCCCTCGCCGGCGAAGTTGCGGCCGGCATCCACGCCATCGAATCAGTGTGATTCCATCCGCGCGGCGCAGCCTCTCGGGTTAACCATTCGCGTCTTCGTACTCCCCATGCCAGGCCATCTGAATGGCCTCCAGCCGCGACTCGTTCGACTTTGCCGGATCGTCGGCGAAGCCCGCCAATTCCACAACGTACCGGTGCAGATCGGTGAAGCGGACCGTGAGCGGATCCACCTCCGGATACTTCTCCTGCAATTGAATGCCGATCTCTTCGGAGTCGGTCCACAGTATCTCGCGCGGCATCATTCCCTCGTTGTTATCCGATTGTTGCTGGGTGCGGGTGCCCCACATCTCGCTTTTGAGATGTGGGAATAAATGCACATTGGCCTATTTCTGCTCCGCCATGGCCAGCGGCTTTCCCTCAGAAGTATAGTTGCGGTTCCACTTCGGAATCTCCACCACGTAGTCGCCGGGGCGCGTAATCACCGCCTGACAGCCCAGCCGCGAGTTCAACTGCTGATCCGCCGCCATGTCCATCCGGTCGATCTCGTCGTCGTCCGCCTCGCTGATACCCGTTTGATCCTTGATCCACAGGTGGCACGTGGTGCAGGCGCAAACACCTCCACAGGCGTGGTCGAGAAAAATGTTGAAGTTCTCCGCCACGTCAAGAAACGACATCGGCTTGCCGTGATGATCGTATGGCAACGTCCCGAATTCAAACTCGACCGTCTTGTCCTCGGGAAGAAAAGTGACCCGCACCATTTTCTCCGGCGGAATATTCGTCTGCTTCATCTCACTCATCGCCATTGCCTCCTTGCCACTTTGCCCGGCCGTGGACTCGCTAACCCTGCTAACACACGCGAAGCCTGGCTAACTGGCGCCAGGCGCCGCTAACTCAGCTTCTCACTTGAACTCCGCTGCCGCCATGGGATGCGGCGCTCGAATCGAGTCGCCCAGTTCCTCGCTGGCTGCTTCCATGGTCTTCCCGCGAATGGCATCGCTGACCGCTGCGTCCATCATCAGGTCTGCGAGGCGATGCGTGGCCCTGTCCAGTGCCAGCGTCGCTTCGCGGATCGCAGAAACATCATCGCCCCGCTTCACGGATGCCAGGCGATTGCGGGCCGCGTCGATAGCCGCCTGCTCTTCGCCGGTCAACTGCGTCCAGGCCGAGTTCTCGCGCGCCTGCTCCACCTTCGTCAGAATCGTTTCCGCCTCGTTGCGCGCCTCGATCGTCAGCCGCTTGGCAAAATCCTCTTCGGCGTGATCGAAAGAATCCAGAATCATGCCCTCGACCTGCTCATCGGTGAGGCCGTAAGTTGGTTTCACCTCAATCTCCGCCGCCAGCCCACTGCGCTGTTCGCGTGCGGAGACCTGCAGAATCCCGTCGGCGTCGATGAGGAATCGAACTTCAATGCGCGGCAGCCCGGCGCTCATCGGCGGAATGCCTTTCAGGTCGAAACGCGCCAGCGAACGGCAGTCGGCTGCCAGTTCGCGCTCTCCCTGGACCACGTGTATGGCCACGTTGGTTTGTCCGTCTACTCCGGTTGTAAAGTGCTCGGTGGCCGACGCGGGAATCGTGGAGTTGCGCTGAATGATCCGCGCCACCGTGCCGCCCAGCGCCTCAATGCCCAGCGAGAGCGGCGTCACGTCCAGCAGCAGCATTTCCTCGGTGGACTTCGATGCGCCAGCCAGTATATCGGCCTGAACCGCCGCGCCTAGGGCAACTACCTCGTCGGGATTCAACTCGATGTGCGGCTTTTTGCCGCGCGCGCTCAAATGGAAAAGTCCGTCCACCAACTGGCGCACTGCGGGAATCCTCGTCGATCCGCCCACCATTACCACTTCGTCGATCTGTTCCGGCGTAATGCCCGCGTCGGCGAGAGCCTGCTTGCACGGGCCCACCGTGCGCTCCAGCACAGGCTCGATCAGCAGCTCGAAGACCGCGCGCGGAATCTCGCGCTGATAACGGTCGCCGTTCGGCAACTCGATGTCGAAGTGCGCCGCGGATTCCGTGGAGAGGCTGATCTTGGCGTCAATGGCGGCTTTGCGCAGCGCCTGTACCGCGCCGGGGTGCGCGCGCAGATCAACTCCGTGCTCTGCATGAATTTCGTCCAGCGCAATGGCCAGCAGCAGATTGTCGATATCGTCGCCGCCCAGGTGCGTGTCGCCGTTGGTGGATTGCACTTCGAAGATTCCGTCGCGCAAATTGAGAATGGAAATATCGAACGTGCCCCCGCCCAGGTCGTAGACGGCGATGGTGCCAACCTTGGCGCGATCCAGACCGTAGGCTAGCGCGGCCGCGGTCGGCTCGTTCACCAGTCGCAGCACATCCAGGCCCGCCATGCGCCCCGCGTCCTTCGTGGCCTGGCGCTGCGCATCGTTGAAATAGGCGGGCACCGTGATTACTGCCTGCGTCACCGGCGCGCCGAAGAACCGTTCGGCGTTGCGCTTCAACTGGCGCAGAATGTAGGCTGAAATCTCCGGCGGCGTGAAACGCAGCTCGCCAAGCTGGATGCGCGGCACCTCGCCGGCTTCCACATCGTCGGCCAGGCGGAACGGAAACAGCTTCAGTTCGTTTTGAATTTCCTCGAGGCCGCGGCCCATGAGCCGCTTCACGGAATAAATCACGCGCTCCGGCGTCTCGATGAGCGCTTTCCGCGCGCTGTTGCCCACCGTCACCGTGGGCCGCCCGCCTCCGTCCGCCGGTATCGGATCCAGCGCTACCACCGACGGCACCAGGTTCGAGCCGTCCACGCCCGGAATGACCACCGGCGCTTCGCCCTGCATATAAGCAACCAGGGAGTTGGTGGTTCCCAGGTCAATTCCAACTACGCGTCCTTCCGCCATATTCCTTCGCTTAAACTCCCAGGGTCTCGGTTACGTCGCGGACCAGGTTGCTGAGATAGCGCCGCCGGTCCAGCAGAGAAACCATCGTGTTCTGCGCGGTCCTGCGAGCAGCGTCATCGCCTTCATCCCACGCCTGCCACTGGACGCGCAATTCGCGGTCCACTTCGGCCAGCAGGCCTTCGAATTTCGTCTTCGCTTCGCCCAATTCTTTTTCCAGCAAAGAATCGGTCTCGCCTATCTGCCGTGACATGCGCATCTCTTCCAGCTGCATGTTCAGGTCGAAAACTTCTTCCAGCAAATCGGCCGGCGCTCGTGAGGGGTCGCGACGATCCTTGCCGCTGTGCTCTTCGCCAATCTCCGCGCCGCGCAATTTGAGCAGATACTCGGTGCGCCGCAGCGGCTCTTTGAGAGTGCGATAGGCGTCGTTCAAAAGCGCCGTGTCCGCCAGGCTCCATTGCCGTTCGGCTTCTTGTGCGCGGACAAATCGATCGGGGTGCAGCTTGCGGCTCAGACGATGAAACTCGCCTTCCAGCGCGGCAAGGTCAAGGTTCAATCGCGGCTCGATCCCGAACACAGAAAAATAATCGCCGCCAGGAGGCGGCTGGATCTTGCTGCAATGCGGACAGAATAGCGTCGACTCATTGCGAGCCACGGAACACGACCAGCATGCAACGGGTACTGCGGAATCCAGAACTTTCAGCATGATTCAACCTTACGCGCGATCCATTTATGAGAAAGACGAACCACAGCCGCAGGAGTGCTTGGAGTTCGGATTGATGAAGTTGAATCCCTGCCGCATCAAGGTCTCTTCGTAATCCAGCGTCATGCCGTGGAGATAAAGAAATGATTTGGGGTCGACGAAGACCCGCACGCCGTCGAACACATAGATGCGGTCGCGCTCGCGGGGCCGCGTGTCGAACTTGATCGAATAGGAGAGCCCCGAGCAGCCCCCGCCCATCACGCCAAGGCGCAACCCGCCCTCTTCTGGCGAGACGCCCTCCTTGGCCATCGCCGCGCGAATCCGCTTGATGGCCCGCTCCGTCACCTGCAAACCCTGGCCAGGCGCGCCAGATCCGGGCGTGCCGGCAGCCGTTACCGGCTTGGCGTCGGCCGGAGCTGCAAATGCGCCCTCGGGAGGCTTCGATTCGATTGTCACCATGTTTGACATTCTTGCTCGCTCCATAAACCCCGGCCTGGACATTCCGCACATAATCCGTGCCCCATCCTTGCGCTCCGTTGTGGCGCAAGGGTGGGAAGCCGCAGGCCAAAAATTACTGCGCTGTGGCGACTGCTACCGGTGCAGCTTCCGCAACGCCGTTCTTCTTTTTCCAGTCGCCGATCGCCGCCCGAATCGCATCCTCGGCCAGCACCGAGCAGTGAATCTTCACCGGCGGCAGCGACAGCTCCCGCACGATGTCGGTGTTCTTGATCGCCAGTGCCTCTTCCACCTTGCGCCCCTTGATCCACTCCGTGGCCAGCGAGGAGCTGGCGATCGCCGATCCGCAGCCGAATGTCTTGAATTTGGCTTCCTCGATCACCTGCGTCTCCGGGTTCACGCGGATCTGTAGCCGCATCACGTCGCCGCACTCCGGCGCGCCCACCAGGCCCGTGCCAACTTCCGCCGAGCTCTTGTCCAGTTGGCCCACGTTGCGCGGGTTATTGTAGTGGTCGATTACCTTGTCGCTGTATGCCATTTTTCTGTCCTCCCGCGGGGAAGCCGCGTATTTCTTATTTGATTCGGCAACCAGGCCGCCGAATCAGAAATTCAACCTCGTTCGATTTGATGCCCTTGAGAACCTGCCCGGTCCTTGCACGTTAAACGGTTGTAAACGAATCGCATCGCCACGGCCAGGATTGTGTTTGCGACCAGATCGCTGGGGACAATAATCAGCCAGAAATCCGAGTGAATCGATCCCACCTCATTTCGGAATGTCGAACTAAACCCCAGATCCAGGACAAATTGAAGCGCCGTCATCAGCAGCAAAATCAGCCCGGCCGCCGCCCAACTCATCCGCTTCTTCATCTCCGGCTCCATTAGCTTTAGTGCGCTGCCCACTGAATCTTGGTCAGATCAATGCCTTCCTGCACCATCTCGTAAAGCGGTGAAAGCTGGCGCAGTTTCTTCACAATGTCGATCACCTTGGCGGCTACATAATCCACTTCCGCCTGAGTGTTGAAGCGCCCCAGCCCGAATCGAATCGAACTGTGCGCCACGTCGTCGCCCAAACCCAGCGCCTTCAAAACATACGAGGGCTCCAGGGTTGCCGAGGTGCAGGCCGAACCGCTGGAAACAGCCACGTCGTTGATGCCCATCAGCAGCGACTCGCCTTCAACGTAAACAAAACTCATGTTCAGGTTACCGGGCAGCCGGTGCTCCCAGGAGCCGTTCACGTGAACGTAGTCCAACTCCGACTCCAGCGTGGCCTTCAGCCCGTCGCGCAGGCCGCGCAGGTAAGCTGCCTCTGAGTCCATCTCTTCACGAGCGATCTCGCACGCCTTGCCCAGGCCCACGATCCCCGGCACATTCAGGGTACCGGACCGCATGCCGCGCTCGTGCCCGCCACCGTCGATCTGCGCCGCGATCTGCACCCGCGGGTTGCGCCGGCGAACATACAGCGCGCCCACGCCCTTGGGCCCGTATATCTTGTGGCCCGAGAGCGACAGCACGTCGATATTGTCGGCCATCACATTTACGGGAACCTTGCCCACCGCCTGCACCGCATCGGTGTGGAAGATCACGCCCTTCTCATGGCACAGCTTGCCGATCTCCCGGATGGGCTGCAACACGCCGATCTCGTTGTTGGCTGCCATGATCGAAACCAGGATGGTCTTGTCGTCCATGGCCCGCTCGAGGTCTTCCAGGTCGATCAGCCCGTCTGCCTTCACCGGTAAATAAGTCACCCGGTAGCCGTATTTTTCCAGCCGCTTGCAGGTGTCCAGCACCGCTTTGTGCTCCGTCACCTGGGTGATGATGTGGTTGCCCCGCTCGCGATACATTTCCGCGATGCCCTTGATGGCCAGGTTGTTGCTCTCCGTCGCTCCGGAGGTGAAGATGATCTCCTTGGCGGTGGCCCCAATCAGTTTCGCAATCTGCTCCCGCGCCGTCTCCACCGCTTGCTCCGCTTCCCATCCAAACGAGTGGTTGCGGCTGGCCGCGTTCCCAAATTTCGTGGTGAAGTACGGCATCATCGCTTCCAGCACCCGCGGATCCAGCGGGCTGGTGGCGTGATTGTCCATATAAATCGGCAAGGTTACACCCGCCGGTACCTCTACTTGGCTCAAAATTGTGCTCATCTTGATATCTCCATCCTTGGTATTGCTCTTTTCCGCTCAGCGCGGAGGGGAAAGCTCTTCTAAAGCGTCAATGCAACCAGTCCCTGAGTCTCTCTCGCTCGACCCCCGGGATGTTCATGTTCCGCCAGATCCTGAATGCTGATGCTCTTCAGCACTCCCGCAATCGTATCGTTCACCCGCGCCAGCGGCTCCTTGATGGTGCAGCTCGGCGTCAGTTCGCAGGATTTTGTGCCCTTGGTGCATGAAGTAATGAAAAACGGTCCGTCGATGGCGTGAATCACTTCGTAGGCTGAAATCTCTCTCGCATCCCTGGCCAACGCGTAGCCGCCGTTCATTCCGGCGTGGGAGCGCAGCAGCCCGTGCTTGGTCAGCAGTTGCAAAATCTTGGCCAGCAGTTGAGCCGGAATGCCGTAGGCGTCGGCCACGTCCTTGGCGCTCAAGGCCACCTTCTCCGGGTGCTCGGCCAAGTACTTGAGCGCCATCAACCCGTAATCCGCTTTTTTGGTCAGCTTGAGCATTGAATATCCGACTTGTTCGGTCCGTGTTCAGTATACGACCGTTTATGTCGCCTTTTCAAGCCCGGTTCGGTGCGCGGGAAGCCTTTTCCACGAGAAAATCGCTCCCCGGGATGGAAGATTCATCAAATATCGGTTTAAAATCTGTGGAAATGCGGCTACAATCTGGCGGATAGAACGCTATTTGAGCCGACCCTACGAACGATGGCTACCGCCTGCAGACACCCTAAGGTTCGAATCGTCTCCCGCCACGAAGACACCGAGTTTGTCGAGTGTCTTGAGTGCGGCGAAGTCTTTGATTCCGAAGAGTTTCGCGACATGGAGATCGAAGACTCCGCTGAAACGGAAGACGTTTCGGAAGAGTCCTGACCGCTAAGAATCCGGGCAAAACCTACTTGGCTGCGGCGCCGGGTGCCGGGCTGCCGCTCCGTCGCGACACCGACCACGCATAATGCAGCCCCGAGATCACGGTGAGCGACATGGTGGCGTCCAGCGCCACGGTGCGGAACATCGCGACCCAGTACCATCCCGGCGTAACCTGACGCAGCAGTACTGCAGACACCGCTGCAATCTGGGCCAGCGTATTGGCTTTGCCAAACAGGCTGGGATGGAACTCGCGCCGCCCCACTGCGGCGTACAAAATCGCGCAAACCAGCAAAATCCCCACGTCCCTGCCGAACACCAGCACTGTCACCGTCACAGGAATGAGCCCCTCGTGCATCAGCACCAGGAACAGCGTGCTCAGCAGCAACTTGTCGGCCACCGGGTCCAGGTATTGGCCCAGCATCGACCGCTGCTTCAGCATCCGCGCCAGCGTGCCGTCGAGCGCGTCCGTCAGTCCCGCGGTAATAAACAGGACGAAGCTGAGCGCATAGTGGTCCTCCAGGATGGCCGCCACCAGAAACGGCGCGAGGCAGATGCGCAGCAGTGTGAGCAGGTTTGGAGCCGTGCGGAATGGGTTCAATCGTTGGTTCGAATCGTCAATCATGGCAGACGTAACTGGCGGCGACCGAAGCGCCTCGCCCTGGCGCGCACACATCCCGGGATGCTCCGCCGAAATCCCTTTCAGGATTCCAACGCTCCCCGGGCAAATGGGCGCGCCGCCTGTGGAGACCCCGAAGGCCTGTGCAGGCAGAGGAACTCTGTTCACTCGTCAACGATGGTACAGTATAGGGCTCTGCAGCGGCAGCCCTGGCTTTCCCAGCCGCCTCGATCCTGATAAACTACCCATGTCACCTCGCAGGCGCGTAGCTCAGTTGGTTAGAGCGCTTCCTTGACACGGAAGAGGTCGCTGGTTCGAATCCAGTCGTGCCTACCATTTAATTCTTTTAGAATCAATGGTAAAGCAATGCAGCCGAGTTCCGAGTCCCACTTCATTTCACCCAAGATTCACCCAAAGCCTACTGAATGACCGTTCCGGCTGCTCCGAAAATGGCATCGACCATCATCTGTTGAGCCGCCATTAGCTCGTCTGAGTCCGTTTGCGTGTACCGGCTGAGCGTAAAGGCCGCGTTGCTCTGCCGGAGGGTGGTCTGAGCCGTCTTCGGGTCAACCTTCTTTTTGGTCGTCAGGAAGCTGGACAGGCTGTGGCGGAACTGGTGGAACCCGAACCGCTTTACCCGTTTTCCCTTTCGGTCAAAATAGAGGGTCTTCTCACCCTCGACGGTCTTGCCCGACTTGCGGTCAATCCACGTCGTGTGCATTCTGGACTCCGTTAGAACGCCAGCCTGAACTGCTGCCGGGTACAGGTAATCACGCACGAGCATATTGCCGACTCGCGGTGAGGCTCCCTTCTTCTTGACGCTTGCAAAAATCCAGTCCTCTGCTTTCGCATAGGTGGTCTGACGACGCCATGCCTGAAGGTAGGCCGCGAGAAAGTCCGACATCGCAACGGGGGCCTTGGAAGCCATCGTTTTGGGTTCATCGACGTTGTTCCGTATCCAACGACGTTGGATGTGGATTTCCTTGTTTTCCCAATCAACATCACTCCACCGGAGACCCGCAATTTCGCTGTAGCGTAAACCTGTCACTGCATCAAGCAAGACCATCGTCTGCTGAAGCAGAGGCAGATTACTGAAAATCACGAACGTGTCCTTGGGTGTGAGAATGACTGGAACGTAGTTGGAACTGGACGCCTTGACCTTCACCTTTTCCATGGGATTGCATGAGTCTGGTATGAGTTCATGCTTCTGTCCATGGAGGAAGATGTCCTTCATGAGTCGCCGCCACTTGGTCAGGGACTCCCATTCCTGACCGAATTCAAACGCATCTACAGAGACGCTTTTGAGCCACAACTCAATCGCCAATGGCTTCATCTCGACTGCGACCTCTTTATCCCAACGAGGAAGAAGGTGCTTACGAAGAAAACCTTGCTCTGTATCGCGGGTACTGAAGCCTTTCGGCTTGACTGCATCATCTGCAAGAGCAACGCGCAGGTAGTCTCTGGCAATGAAACCAAAAGTCACCTTGCTTGCAGGTACGATATTCCGGTTGATTTGCTCGATGAGACCGAGCCTGACTGCCTCGTCTCTCGCCCTCCGCTCGTTTGGAAAATCCTGAACCCGACCGACCGGAAGGGGAGTCTGCTCGACCCACTTTCCATCAGTTGAGCGATGAGCGAAATAACGCAGCTTCCAGACCATGCCGAGCTTCGTTTTCACTTTTTTGAGAGTGCCCGATTGATACCCCTTGTGTGCCATCTCACTCCTTTGGCAACAACGGGATACCGCCTAAGCAATCTCATTATACCGTTCTGCCATTTCTCAAAATCCTGCGGGTGGACTGCTAGAACGTATTCCTAGACTTTCGACGCATCCACTCATCGAGTTCCGACAGCAGGAACCGCCACTCTTTTCTCATTGCATTCGGCTCTACTGGATGCGCTGGTACAGTGCCAGCACGAGCCATCTCCTTCAAACGCCGAGTTGACAACTTCACGAATTCTGCTGCCACTTCCGGCCCTACAAACGGCTCGAAGCCGTAAAAGGTCTCCCCGGATGTGAATCCTTCGCGTGGCCGGATTAGGTTGATTCGCGATTCAGATGTGTGCCGCTGTGCCTCCATATTGAATATCCGTTCCCGGTGCTCCATTGATTTGCGGCGGTATTTCGCCGCTGTGAAAGCATCGGAACTTCACCCCCGAGACACCGAGAAGCGACCGCAAAGAGCGGAATTGAGAGAGACGCCCAGCC
>Ga0182030_10001536_pt1 | contig 47717 bp, 43 predicted proteins | sample 812S3MmetaG_FD_121299 | JGI IMG/M metagenome (GOLD analysis project Ga0182030, IMG submission 121299) | Permafrost microbial communities from Stordalen Mire, Sweden - 812S3M metaG (Illumina Assembly) | ecosystem: Environmental > Terrestrial > Soil > Wetlands > Permafrost | place: Sweden...
ATCAAAACCGCATCGGCAGCCCTATCTCCCACGCCGCCGCTGAAGAAGGCTCGATCCGCGCGCACCACGCAACATCAACCAACGCCGGATAGGAATATCGGCGAACGACCGCTTCGCGCCAATACCGGTCACTCACAAACTGACAAGTGTCTTTGTGAAGTCCTATCAGTGAACGAATGATTCCATTTCATGTGTCACCATGACAATTTTTTACCTAGGCGTTTTTCATTTTTTTTGCAACCATTTCTCAAATTCGGGAGAATGAGCAGAAGCTAGGGCGTATGCGGTTTTCGCAAGTGACCTTCTGTTGCGGGATGACCCCGTAACTCATCTGAGACCACTTTCTCCCAGAGCTACCTTGCAAGGGTCAGCAGCAACGAAGTCGACTCGATCTTAACCAGGATCTCAGCAAGTTTTGGAGGCACCACGAGAGACGTGAGTCAAAATGGGATTTGGATTCGCGTAATGAGCCGTTATGGAATGTGACCCCGCAAGCGCTTGTTGATGTGAACGTCTGACTAAGCAGCATACGCCGTCTTCTTCCCCTTGCGAGGCTTGCTCTTCTTTGCGATGTCTTCTTCGCGATTACCTGCAAGCGTGCTTCCATCGGACATCGCAAGCAGATTGCGCTTCATTGCAAGCAATGCATCGGAAGTCGCCTCCAATTGCTTCCGATCAATCCCGCGGCTTATTTGGGCATTGAACTTGTCAGTCTCCCTGCGAAGCTTTTCCAGAAAACCACGTGCCTGCTTGGTAACAAAGACACGCTTTACGCGGCGGTCGACCGGATCTGCCTGTCGAATAACGAAGCCGGAAGATTCAAGACGATCAATCAGCGCCCCCACACCAACCTTACCGACGTCGAGTTCATTGGCGAGTTGGGTTTGAGGAAGTCCGTCCTTGCGCGAAATGAACGCGAGCACCCACCACTGCGATCGCGTTATGCCGAGCGGCGCCAATGCCCGGTCGAACATCATTCGCCGCAGCCGGGAAACGTCGTGTATGAGGTACCCCAGTCGGAGATCCCATTCGGGCAGGTCGACCATGTCAGATTTCCTTCGTAAAAGTTGATATGCATTGGCGCGTCAATTCAAGAGGCTAAGGTAATATCATACACAAGCGTATTTTTGACCGTTCGGATGAACATCCTTGGCGGGTGGCCCTGATCTATAGTGCTGCAATTCCTGTGATCAGCTCCAATTACCAGGGGTTTCAAAGTCAAAATCGCGATGTCTCAACACACGCCGAGCAGGGCATGAAGCCGATTTACACATGAAGTACAGTAGTGTATCAATTTGAGCCAAGCGGCGGTATTAAGACCGAACGCCCTGGGCCATGATCCGCCGGGTCGAGTAAAGGATGTGCCCTTTTCATGTTTAGCGGAGATGTTCTCAAAGGAAAGCGAATCCTAGTGACCGGCGGCGGAACGGGCCTCGGCAAGGAAATGTCGGTGGGATTCGCCACCCACGGTGCGCACGTCTTCATTTGCGGTCGCCGGCAAGAGGTTCTCGATAATGCTGTCCGCGAAATTCGCAAGCGATCGGGTGGCCAAGCCGACGCATTGGTTGCCAACGTTCGCGATCCGGACAGCATCGAAAAAATGATGGCAGGTATCTGGACCACAGGACCGCTCACCGGTCTAGTGAACAATGCCGGTGCCAATTTTCTCGCGCCGACCGAGACATTGTCGCCGCGTGGCTACGAAGCGATCAGGTCGACGGTCATGGATGGGTCGTTCTATGCGGCGCTAGGTTGCGGAAAACGATGGATTGCTGCGGGTCTTCCTGGGGTGATCATCAGCAATCTGGTGACCTGGGTCTGGACCGGGTCGGCTTACGTTGTGCCGGCCGCGATGGCAAAGGCCGCGGTTCATGCAATGACGATGTCGCTGGCGGTCGAATGGGGGCCGAAAGGAATCCGCGTCAATGCGATAGCACCCGGTCCGTTTCCGACCGAGAATGCCTGGGACAAGCTCAATCCGCTCGCAGAAACTGGCGTGGGCGCCACGCAAGCCGACGAAATACCGTTGCGACGATTCGGAAAGATGGATGAATTGCGCAATCTCCTGATCTTTCTGATGTCGGATGGGTGCAGCTATATCACCGGCGATACGATCAGCATCGACGGCGGGCATCACCTGGCGGCGCCGAGCACGTTCGCGGGACTTTCGAAACTTTCGCCAGAAGACTGGCAGCGTGCGCGGGAGGCGATTCAGGCGTCTACACGCAAGGAAAAAGAAGGCAGGTCAGCCTGAGATCACTCCCGCGGTGGATTCGGAAAATCCGATAGCTCTATGTTGCTTGGAACGCATTTCCAATGGAGGCAAAAGGCCGGGAGAAACGCAATGGGGCTGGCAATCGCTACAAAGAGCTTTGAATGCACGATCGACGGCGGACTCGCGCATATCGTACTCAGTCAGCTGGCGGTGCATGGCAATGTAGCGGGGGGAAGCGTTTCGCTGATGGCCGCGGCCGATCTGGTTGTGATCGGGAAGTCGGCGCGTATTTCATCCGCGTTTACGAAGATTGGCTTCACGCCCGACAGTGGCTCGACGACGACCGTGACGAGGCGCATCGGGCCCGCCCGCGCCAGGCGGTTTTTCTTGCTGGCGGAAACGATGGATACGGACGCCGCACTGTCAATTGGGTTGGTCGATTATGTGGTCGACGACGATGCGGTTCTCACAGAGGCGGAGAAAATTGCGCGGGGGTTGGCGCCGGGCCCCACCGAAACCTATGGCGGGATCAAGCGCTTGTTTTTGCAGACGCCCAATCGTTCGCTGGAGAGCCAATTGGAAGACGAGGCGCAGACACTGGCTGCCATCTCGCGAACGGCAGACGCCAAGGAGGGAGTAAGGGCCTTTAGGGAGAAGCGCAAAGCCGAGTTTGCGGGAAAATAAGCTCAGCGACTGCGGGCGCCGTATAATCCGGCTCGACGATTGGCGGGAAGACGACGACTTGACTGCCGTATGCAGAATTTATTTTCCACAATCGCGACAAATTACGATGATTTTGCCGGTTGGCAAAAAGTCGTGAGGTGGTATAAGGTACGCACATGAACGATATCCGATGCTGAAATCGGAAGGAGGTGTGAGGATGGGAGGAACACATCGTGATAGCGACCGCCAAACCGGACATGTCCCGCGACCACTTCCGTGAAGCCGGATATTGGCTGGACAAGACCGTCGATCAGCTTCTGACCGAGGCCGCAGCCAGCACGCCCGACAAGGTTTCCATCGTGGCGGACAGGGCCGATCGCGATCAAGCCCGTCGTTTCACATACCGCGAGCTGGAAAACCTGGCTGAGCGCGCCGCAAGCTCGTTGCGCAAGCTCGGGATCGGCCCAGGTGACGTGGTCACGGTCCAACTGCCGAATTGGTGGGAATTTGTCGTCACGGCATTTGCCTGCAGCAAGATCGGCGCCATCATGAATCCCGTCATGCCGATCCTGCGGGAACGGGAGCTGCTCTACATCCTGAATTTTTGCGAAGCCAAGGTTTTTATCGTCCCCAAGCTGTATCGGGGTTTTGATTATTCGACGATGGCCGAGGGTATGCGCGGCGAGCTGCCCCACCTGAAGCATTTGATCGTCGTCGACGGCGAGGGCGACTCGAGTTTCGAGCGCGCGCTTTTGGCCGCCGAACGGGTGGGTAGACCTGCCAGGCTGCGGCCCGATGACATGTCGGTGCTGATGTTTACCTCCGGTACCACTGGCGAGCCGAAGGGTGTGATTCACACCTCCAATTCGCTGATCGGATGCACAAAGGCCCTGACAGAACGCTTTGGTCTCGATGCAAGCGACGTACTGCTGGTGGCGTCCCCGGTCGGTCATATGACCGGGTATGCAGCCATCGTCTTGTTGTCGGTCTATCTCGGCGGAACGATGGTGCTGCAGGACGTCTGGGAGCCGAAACACGGGGTGTCGTTGATGGCACGCGAAGGCGTGACCTACACCGCCGCTTCTACGCCATTCCTCAGTGACATCTGTGACACGGTGAAAGCCGGCGCTCCACGTCCGGTAAGCCTGCGATCGTTTCTGTGCGGCGGCGCGCCGATTCCGTCAGTGCTGATCGAGCGAGCGGCAAGCGAACTCGGCATCAAGGTTTGCTCGCTGTGGGGAATGACGGAAGTCCTGGCTGCGACGCTCACCGAGCCGTCGCGCGCTGCCGACAAGTCGCCGACGACGGATGGGCGCGCGCTGGAAGGCATGGAAGTCCGCATCGTTGATTTCGACGGAAAGCCGGTTCCGACCGGGCAATCCGGGCGTCTTCTGGTGCGCGGGTGTCAGATGTTCACCGGTTATTACAAGAAGCCTGAGCTGAAAACGTTTGATGCGGAGGGATGGTTTGACTCCGGGGACCTCGCTTACATAGATGACGAAGGTTACATCCGCATTTCGGGTCGGGTGAAGGACGTGCTGATCCGGGGAGGGGAGAACGTCCCCGTGGTAGAAATCGAGAATCTTCTCTACAAACACCCGGCCGTCGCGGCGGTTGCGGTTGTCGGTTATCCCGATGCCCGTCTGGGTGAACGCGGCTGTGCCTTTATCGTACCGAAACCGGGCACGACGCTCGATCTCACTGCGATGCAAGCCTACCTCGCCGAGTCCAAGATGGCGAAGCAGTTTTGGCCCGAACGCGTGGAACTGGTCGCCGATCTGCCGCGCACCGCGAGCGGCAAGATCCAGAAGTTCAAACTTAGGGAAGTTGCCGAAGCGTTCGGCGACGGCAAATAGGCGACGGCGGCCGCGAAATCAGAGCGACCATCAGATCTGATTTTATACTGTCCGGCTCTAGCGATCCGAATAGGACGGGTCTCGCCGCTCCCGAAATGCGGCGACAGCTTCGCGATGATCGCTGGTTTCGAGCAGAATGACCTGCTGACGATCCTCAATCATCAGTGCCGCATCGAGGCTGGGAGCGTCGATCAGCGCGTTGAGCGTCTGCTTGGTCAAGCGCAGACCCATCGGCGAGGTACGAGCCATTTCGGCGGCGAATGCGAGGCCGGTCTCGAGCAATTTGTCGTCCGGAACGATATCGCTGACCAGCCCCACGGCTTTTGCTCGGTCCGCATCAAGAAAACGCCCGGTCAACAGCAGCTCCGATGCCACCGAAAGACCGATCAGCCGCGGCAACAGATAGCCAGATCCCATGTCGCAGCCGCCGACACCGACACGTATGTATGCGGCGTTCATCCGCGCAGCCGGCGTGGCGAAGCGAACATCGGCGGCAAGCAACAACGAGAATCCGGCACCGCATGCGGCACCTTGAATCAGCGCAACAATCGGTTGTGGGCAGCTTCGCATCAGACGGATGATTCGCGAGTAGCGTTGTTGCATATCGAGCTGCCGTTGTGGACGCCCTGCTCCAGGTGCGGCGAATGCGTCCGAACTGAGCTCGGCACCGGCGCAGAACGCCCGTCCATTGCCCCTGAGAATCACAATGCGCGTAGTCAGGCGATCGTGGAGTCCAGAAAAATAGGCGATCAGCTCATCAGCCATCGCAGGCGTGACCGAATTGAGCGCATCTGGCCGATTGAGCGAAAGAATCTCGATTGCGTCATGTTGTTCGACGGTGATATTAGCGAATTTATCCATGTCTTGAATTTCCCACTGGCGTCATCCATCGACTGGCCGACAAGGATGTCACGGTGACGCGTTGATTGCATACGGTCGCTTCGTCCATGACCGTGTAACATGCGCTGGGCCTGGCAAAGGCGCTCCGAAAATGCTCTCTTATGAAAGAGAATACACTATATCATAATATAGTGTACGATATTTAGAGTCCGGCAGCCACAGCGCCAGCGCCGACCGTCCTCTGGCAAGCGTGCGGGCCGGGCGCATTAAGCCGGCAGCCGGGCCAACTGCTTACCGGATCAAATGATCAGTTCGGAGAACACAATGCCGTATCAATCGGTCTTCAGGCCGCAGCTCTTCAAAGGCCAGACAATTATCGTCACGGGCGGCGGCAGCGGCATCGGTCGCTGCACTGCACACGAGCTCGCGGCGCTTGGCGCCAACGTTGCGATCCTCGGGCGAACTGCCGAAAAGCTCGCGCAGGTGAAAGCGGAGATTGAAGAGGATGGCGGTGTGGTCATCAGTCAGGTTTGCGATATCCGGGACGAAGCGATGGTGATCTCCGCCATCGACGCGGTGCTCGGCACCTACGGACGCATCGATGGGCTCGTGAACAATGCCGGCGGTCAATATCGAGCGCCGATGAAAAGCATCTCGACCAAGGGCTTCGAGGCGGTGGTCCGCAGCAACCTGACCGGTGGGTTCATTTTTATGCGCGAGGTTTACGACCGTTGGATGGAGGCCAATGGCGGCGCCATCGTCAACATTATCGCCGATATCTGGCATGGCTGGCCCGAGTTTGCCCACTCGGGTGCGGCGCGTGGCGGGATGCTGACCCTAACTGAAACTGCGGCGTGCGAATGGTCCGCCTCGGGCGTGCGCGTCAATGCGGTGGCTCCTGGAGGTATCGTGTCCAGCGGGTTCGACACCTACACACCGGAAATGCAGAAGAAACTGCATGATTTTACGGCTGGAGTGCCGCTGCAGCGTTTCGGCACAGAATCCGAAATCTCGGCGGCCATCACGTTCCTGTTGTCGCCCGCCGCCGCTTATATCACCGGGTCATGCGTCCGGGTCGATGGCGGGACGCCGAACGCGCGCAATACGTGGAAGCTCGAGCCGCACAATCGAAGCGCTCCCTTCGAGGCCTTTCATCGTTCCGAGCTACCAAAGGCTTTGAAGAAAACACCGTAAAATCTGAGCCGCGCAAGCGGAGCTGGAACTAACCGACCAAACCTACGATGAGCTTTCCATGGTTTGTGCCTTGGTAGAGACTTGCCAAGGCCAAAGGAGCCTGTTCAAGACCGATCAGTATCTCTTCATCGAAGATAATCTCCTTGCGAGCAGCAAGCTGTGTAAGTTCTGTCGCCGCCGCCGGAAATTCTGCGACGTGGTCGAAGATAATGAATCCCGACCATTGCAACCGCCGGGTCGATTTCGCGACGGAATTACGATTTTTTACGCCGATCTCGATCGATCGAAGATTGAGGTTCATCGAATTCCCAAGATGGGCCGCAAGGCGGTCGATTCAAATGCCATCTTCATCGACGGCCTCTTTATTCCGGACGCCGACCGGACCGGCGAGGAGGGCAAGGGCTTTTCATATATTCTGCACAGCCTCAATCCCGAGCGCATCCTGGTTGCGGCCGAAGCGATCGGAGTCGGCCAGGACGCACTCCGCCGCGCCGCAAAATATGCGCGCGACCGCGTGGTATTCGATCGCCCGATCGGGCAAAATCAGGGAATACAGCATCCACTCGCGGAGAACTGGATGTATCTCGAGTCGGCCTGGCAAATGGCGATGCGTGCCGCCTGGCTGTACGATCACGACAAACCATGCGGCGCCGAAGCCAATAGCGTCAAATTTCTGGGTGCCCGCGCGGGCCACGACGCCGCCTGGCAAGCGATCACGACCCACGGCGGCTTTGGCTATGCCAAGGAGTATCACGTCGAGCGCTTGTTCCGCGAAGTCTCCATCACCCGGCTGGCGCCGATTACCGAACAGTTGATCCTCAGCTTCATCGCCGAGAAGGCTCGACTTGCCGAAAAGCGACTAAGTCAGAGCGAGGATCAGAGGTTTCGCGAAATCAACTCACGCATGATCTCCGAAGTCCCGCCGTAGATCCGCAGCACACGTGCATCGGCATACAGGCGGCAGATTTCATATTCGCGCATGAAACCGTAGCCGCCGAAGAACTGGAGGCATTCGTCGACCACTCGGCCGTGCATCTCCGTGATCCACAGTTTGGCCGTGGACGCTGAATAGGTCGTCAGTTCGTGATTGATATGTTCGTGAAGGCATTGATCGACGTAGGCCCAGCCGACCGCGAGATCGGACTTCAGATCGGCCAGTTTGAACCGTGTATTTTGAAAACTACCAATCGGCGATCCAAAGGCGTTACGCTGCCGAACATAGTCTTTCGTGAGATCGAAAGCCTTCTGCGCTGCAGCGATCGAATGGAGCGCAATGGTCAGTCGCTCCTGCGGCAGCTCGCTCATCAATCCTCCCATCGCGCCGCCTTCCGCTCCCAGCAAATTGCTGACCGGGACGCGCACCTCGTTGAAGAACAATTCGGATGTATCGGACGACAGATGTCCAAGCTTCTCGAGATTTTTGCCGCGGCGGAAACCGGGCCGATCGGTCTCCACGAGAACGAGGCTCATTCCGCGTGTGCCACCCTCCGGAGCCGTCCGGACGACGACAATCACAAGATCGCACATCTGTCCGTTCGAGATGAAGGTTTTCTGGCCCGATATCACATAGTCATCGCCCTCACGCACGGCGCGGGTACGAATGCCCTGCAGATCGCTTCCGGTGCCCGGTTCGGTCATCGCGATGGCACACACGGTCTCACCTGACACCATTCGCGGCAGCCATGTTTTCTTTTGTTCGGGGCTTCCGTAGCTGAGCAGGTAGCCGCAGCACACGTCGTTATGCACGGAGAAGTCGGTGGCGGGCCCTGCGAAGCCGGAGTAGCTTAGCTCCTCGATTACGATCGCGTTGTGCCGAAAGTCTCCGCCAGCACCGCCAAATTCTTCGGGAACCTGCGGGCAAAGCAGGCCGGCCTCGCCGCCGGCATCCCAAAGCGATCGCTCGACGATGCCTGCATCCTCCCATCGATGGAAATCGGGCGCGATCTTCGATGCAGCAAAGCGCCGCACAGTCTCCCTGAACTGGTTGTGCTCTTCGTCATAAACCGCGCGATGTGGAAGCATCATGGAACTCCCGTCTGTATCGATGACCTGGCTACGGCGGCATCGATGCTCGATCGTTGCTGGAATCAGCATGCGACCCTGTCGCCGCCCTTGAGTTCCAGAATCTGGCGCGCCTCATCGACCGTCGCTACGCCCAATCCGAGTCCTTCGATGATCTTTCGAACCTGCGTTACCTCGTCGGCATTGGATGGCGCGAGCTTGCCGGCACCGATCCAGAGGCTATCTTCCAGACCCACGCGGACGTTTCCGCCCATTGAGGCCCCCATCGCGGCGATCGGCATCTGCGCGCGTCCAGCTGCCAGGACCGACCAGCGATAGTTGTCGCCGAAGAGACGATCGGCTGTGCGCTTCATATGCATGACATCTTCCGGGTGCGGACCGATCCCGCCTAGCAAACCAAAGACTGTTTGAATGAACAGCGGAGCCTTCACCAATCCTTCGGTCCAGAAGTAATGCAGATTGTAGAGGTGACTGCTGTCGTAGTACTCGAATTCATAGCGTGCGCCCATACCGTTGAGCGTTTCCAGCGCGTAGCTGATGTTCTTGAAGGAGTTGCGGAAGACAAGATCATGGGAGGCCTCCAGCATGGCCGGCTCCCAGTCGTGCCTGAATTTCTTGAACCGCTTGAGCATCGGGAACAGGCGGAAATTCGTCGATCCCATATACAGGCTTGCAATCTCCGGCTGGCAAACCGCCTTCGGCTTTATCCGCTCCTCGACGGTCATATAGGGAGAACCGCCGATTGTGAGATTAACGACCACATTGAATTGTTGCTTGATGGCGCGCAGAAAAGGCTCGAATGCTTCTGGCGACTGGTACGGGCGGCCGTTCTGCGGCTTGCGGGCGTGAAGATGGACGATTGCGGCGCCGGCCTTGGGGCGCCCAATGCGGATTCTGCGATCTCGGCAGCCGTCACCGGGAGATGAGGAGACATCGACGGCGTGTGGATGGATCCTGTGATTGCGCAGGAAATAATAACCTTGCGTGCCGACACAGTGTTTTCCTTTTGCAAAGCGCATTCCGGTGAGGTCCGCGGGGGACATCGGTGCGAGAGCGACCAGCCGACGCCGCGAGGTCATTGCCGAAGAGCGAAGTCAGGATGTGAATTTATGAAAGTCCGGTGCACGTTTTTCGTTGAAGGCTGCGACGCCCTCCTTCGATTCCCCTGTATCGTAGAACATCTTCACGGCATGAAGGGCCAAGTTGCTGATACCGCGAATGTTATCGGAATCGGCGTTGAAGGAGCGCTTCGCCAGCGCGATCGCCGTGGGCGACCTTTGTGCGAGCTTGTCGGTCCAATCCTTGACAGCGGCATCCAGCTCCGCTTCCGGAACGACCTTGTTGACCAGGCCCATTTCACGTGCCTGCTCGGCGGTGTAGCGGTCATTGATGAACCAGATCTCGCGGGCCTTCTTGTCGCCGACGTGGCGCGCCAGGAACGCGGTGCCCCAGCCTGCATCGACGGAGCCGACCTTGGGGCCGACCTGACCGAACTGAGCAGTGTCGGCCGCAATCGTCAGATCGCACAGGGTAGCAAGGACGTTTCCTCCGCCGATCGCAAATCCATTGACGCGCGCGACGACGGGCTTGGGGACGTCGCGGATTAATCCTTGCAACTCGTCGATTGGCAGGCCAACGACGCCGCGGCCATCATATTGCCCTTCGTGCGCCGACTGGTCTCCGCCGGTGCAGAAGGCCTTGTCGCCCGCACCTGTCAGCACGATGCTTGAGACGTTGCGGTCATTCGCGGCAAGTTGGAAGGCCTGAATGAGCTCTTCAAGCGTCTGACCGCGAAATGCATTGTAGACCTTGGGCCGATTGATAATGATCCAGGCGGCGCGATCGCGGACTTCGTAGATCACATCGGTGAACTTGGTCGGGTCTGACATGGTTTTACCTCGCATCTGTTAGATCATGTTCATACCGCCGGAGACCGAAATGGCCTGGCCGGTGATGAAATTTCCGTCGTCCGACGCAAGCAGAGCGATAATCCCGGCATAGTCATCGGGTTCGCCCATTCTCTTCAGTGGAATGCCGCGAACCATCGCGTCCTTCCACTTCACCGCTTGTTCGCCTTCACCCAGCACCGCCGCCATCATCGGCGTATTGGTGGGACCCGGACACACCGCGTTCAGCAACACATTCTTGCGTGCGAGCTCACGGGCGATCGATTTGGTAAAGGAGATAAGCCCGCCCTTGCAGGCCGAATAGACAGCCTCGTCGCTGGTGCCGACGCGGGCAGCGTCGGATGCAATGTTGATGATACGGCCGCCACCGTGTTCTACCATCAGTGGCGCGACGGCGTGGTGTGTGTTGAGGGGACCATAAAGATTGATGCGAATGATCTTGTCCCAAAGCTCCTTATCGGTCTTCAGAAATGGCATGGGCCGATCCCAACCGGCGTTGTTGACCAGAACCCAGATCGGCCCGATTTTGGCCTCGACCTTTGCCACCGCATGATCCACGGACGCTCGATCGCCGACGTCAACGATATAGGTTGTGATCGCTGATTTCGGTGCGAGCTTCGCCGTCTCTTTCCCGGCGTCGGGATTGATATCGAAAATCGCGACCTTGCAGCCTTCTTCCGCGAGCCGAAGGGTGATGGCACGTCCGATGCCTTGGCCGCCACCGGTAACGATCGCTACCTTGCCTGATAAGCCTCTCACAGTTTCACTCCCTTGTTTTGCGACGCTTTGGCCCACGGTTTATTCGACGGGGCTCACTGGCGCCCGCTGACAGGGCGAAATCAACCGCTCTTGGTCAACGCGAAGCCATGCTGTGCGAACATCTGGCGAGCAATGATCGTCTTCATGATCTCAATGGATCCGCCTGCGATCTTGACAATCCTGGCGTCGATATAGGCGCGGGCGATCGGGTATTCACACATGTATCCCCATCCGCCGAACAGCTGCAGGCATTCATCGACGGCTTCGCAATGAAGTTCGGAGGTAAACATCTTGGCCATCGCGGCGTCCACCGGATCCAGCCTTCCCTCCATGAAGAGCGAAATGCACTTATCGGTAAAAACACGGGCGACCGCCGCCTTGGTTTTCAGATCGGCAAGCTTGAATTGCGTATTCTGAAAATTTGCAAGCTTTTGACCGAATACGCTTCGGTCGGCGGTGTATTCAACGGTCCAATCAAGGACAGTTTCGATGACGGTTGCCGAGCGGATCGCCTGGGCAAGCCGTTCCTGCGCAAGCTTCGTCATCATCAACGAGAAGCCCTTGCCCTCCTGTCCAAGCATATTGGCTGCGGGAATGCGCAAATTCTCGAAGAATAGTTCGGAAGTATCCTGAGCTTTCATCCCGATCTTTTCGAGATTTCTTCCGCGCTGAAACCCCGGCCGGCTGCTCTCAACGATGAAGAGCGTCACACCTTTGGCGCCCGCACTGCTATCTGTCTTTGTCGCAAGCACGACGAAATCGCAGAGTTGACCGTTCGAGATGAAAACCTTCTGGCCGTTGATAACGAAATCGTTGCCGTCGCGAACGGCACGGGTCCTAATCGCCTTGAGATCGCTGCCTGCATGAGGCTCCGTCATGCCGAGTGAACCGATGGCCTCGCCGGAGACCATCTTCGGCAGCCATTCGCGCTTTTGGGCTTCGGTTCCAAAGGAAAGAAGATAGGTCGCCACGAGATCGGTGTGGATCAGAAACCCCGGGCCGCTGGCGCCGGATCGCCATAATTCTTCGAACACGACAACGTCGAAGAGGTAGTCGAGGCCCATTCCCCCATACTGCTCCGGTACGGTACAGCAGAGAAGACCTTCCGCACCGGCCTTGAGCCAGAGTTCCCGTGGCACAATGCCGTCTTTCTCCCACTGGGCATGAAAAGGCACGATTTCCCGATCGACGAAACGCCGGACCGACTCCCGGAAAATATTGTGCTCTTCGCGGAAAATGGTTCGCTCGATCATCGCTGCGGGTCCACGTGAATGTAGTTAGGTAGTGTACCATATGTCCGGGACCGGCAAAAGGCAAGCTGTAGCCGGAAGCTTTTTTCGCGCCGCTGACGTCAGCGACGTCCAGCGTCAGAACCTGAAGCGCGTGCGGTTCATGGCTTGCTGCAGCGGTGTCAAAACGGGCTTCCATGGTTTGCAAATTCGGCTCGTTGCAACTAGTACGCAGATATACAGTATGCTATATGGCATCACGCATCGCGGAGAATGCCATGACGGTGTTGGGGAAGCTGAGAATTCACCGGGCTATGACGTGATCCTGCAGGCGTTTTGCGGAATCATGTCAATGACCGGCGATGAGGACGGTGGCTATATCCGCAGTCCGATATCTCCGATCGATCAGATGACCGGCGTGCACGCGTTCAGCGGGATCCTGGCGTCGTTGTATGCGCGAGAAAAAACAGGCAAGGGAGGCGCGATCCAGGTTTCACTTTTCGAAACCGTGCTTGGCCTGCTGGGTTACAATCTGCAGACCTATTGGGAACGCGGCGTTCAGCCGCAGAAATGTGGTTCAAGCCACGAGTCGCTTTGCCCCTATCAGGCCTTCGCGGCTGTCGATGGCCCGATCATGATCGGGGTCGCGAATGACCGTCGCGCACTGGAACGACGCGCTTACGGCCGCCGGCGTGCCCTGTGCGCCCATCAATTCGATCGCTCAATTGCTTGGCCATCCGCACACTCAGGCAAGTGGAATCATTGTTGAATATGAACATCAAATCGCAGGTCGGCTGAAGGGAGTGGGGCACCCGGTCTTGATCGACGGAGCTGCGCGCGAGCCGGGCTTGCCGCCGCCGACACTTGGGCAGCACACCGACAATGTCTTGAGCGAAATCGGTCTGTCGTCTGAGACGATTAGCGAGCTGCGGCGGGCCCGCGTGATCGGTTGATGCTTGGGGTGTTTATCCAGCTTCTATTTGGAGAGATCGCTCGATCCGCAATTGCCGTCTGAAGCCGCTACTTGTTTTACCCGCCGCAATATGGCGACGAGTGCAATGCTCGTCGTCTCCACTGTGGGCACTCGCAGTATGGTCGCTCACTCAAGAAGCTTCCAGGAGGCATTTTCGAATCGTGCCACGCGTAGCGAGTGGTAGGGCGCATGGTCCTCCTTGGAGTTATTGAGTTCTACCCCCGGGAGAAGCATTGCAACGCGATCCTTTTTGAAATTCGTTGCCTGATACAGAAGATTGTCTCTGGTGAGATCATCGCCACATCGCTCGAGAGCCAGCGCGATCGCTTGGACATTGATGTAGCCGGACAGGGCAATAAAGTCGTTCGGGCTGTCATTCGGCGCCCATTTTTTCATGAATGCAATATATTCAACAACTTCCGGGTCTTGCGCCCACGCCGGATCTCCGGCCTGTTTCGTGAACTGCGCCGTCAGCGCCCCCTGCACATTTTCAAGTCCAGCCGGGGCGAGCACCGTCTGCACAGAGTTTGCCGGACTGGCAAGAAACTGCTTCGGTTTCCAATCCAGTTCATGGACTTTTTTGAGCGCCTGGGCTGCGAATTTCGGCGTCGAGAAGTGGAGGAGGGTATCGGCGCCGGAAGCCTTCAATTTAATCACCTGAGAATCGATTGTTGGGTCGGCCAGTTCGTAGGTCGCTTCCGCGGCAATCTTGGCTTTGGCGTCGTTCCCCAATGCGTTCTTGAGACCAGTCAGAAAGTCCTTTCCATAGTCGTCGTTCTGGTAGAGGACGGCGATTTTTGCATTCGGCATGTTCTTGAGGATGTAGTTGCCGAACGTCGCGCCTTCCATCTGGAAGGCCGGATAGAACGGCACGGTCCATGGGAAATTCTGGGGATCGTTGAAGCGTCTGCCCCCGGCCGAGGCAAATACATGGGGGACCTTGTTCTGATTGAGATACTTCTGGATGGCGATGTTCGGAACGGTGCCTACGGTTCCAACATCCGCAAGGACTCCGTCGTCCTCTACAAGCTTGCGCGTTTGCTCGAGCGCCTTCGGGGGGCTGAATGCATTGTCGAGTGAAATCAGATTCACTTTCCGGCCGTTGATGCCGCCTTTCTCGTTCAACATTTGAAAGTAGCCTGCCATGACGCGGCCGTAACTCGAAAATGCCGAGGCGGGGCCGCTATAGGGAACGGTCTGGCCGATCTCGATCTCGGTGTCCGTTGCGCCCGGGCCATATTTCTTCTCCGCGGCTGCCGCAGTGAACTGACAGATGCTCAGCACAATGGCCGAGACAATCGCCAATGTTGAGTGCTTCATATTTTCCCCTCCCTCATTTGGTCCAACGGACGAAGTGGCGGATGAGCGATTTTCTGTCGATCTTTCCGCTTCTTACAAAGATTCGAGAACTTGACGGGATTTTCGGCGGGCCAGCGACCATTCTTCTTCCAGCACCGCGCGCCCTATTCCGTCTTTTGTCTGGCGATACCACGTCACTAATACGTACAGGCGTATATAGTACACTACTAATATCATCAAGGAAGAAATCACCCGAAAGGCCTGCTGGAGTGCGGCGAAGCGCCATTTGCGCCTGGATGTTTGCTCCCGGAAAGGCGCGGCCACGCAAGGCGAGGCGAACGATTTCGGACAATTTCGGAGAGGGCTGCGCGGGTAGAATGATTTTTACCGATCCGCGACATCTGCAAGTCGTCGACGAAACCAATACGATCGCTATCGCATCCGGTGACGTTGCCTGCGATGATTGCCCAGCCTGATGGGTACCAACGCCGATTTCAAAATGGACTGGGACAACATACGCATCTTCTTGAGCGTCGCGCGCGCGGGCCAGTTTTCAGCCGCGGCGTCGCAGTTGCGGATCGATAATGGCACGGTCGGCCGCAGGATCAACGCGCTTGAGAAGTCCCTCGGCGTTCGCCTGTTCGATCGGCAAACGACTGGAAGCGTGCTGACCGCCGCCGGCGATCGGTTGTACAAGACTACCGAAGAAGTCGAAGCCCAGCTGCTGCGCGCGCAGGGCGATCTCTCCCAATCGGACGTCGAGCTTTCGGGCACCGTGAGACTGGCCGCCTCGGACGGTTTCACCACGCTCTTTCGGTGTTCACGGCTCGGTCATCTCAAGACGAAGTATCCCTCCCTTACGGTTCAGCTGGTGTCGATGTCGCGGACCTTTTCCTTGTCGAAGCGCGAGGCCGATCTGGCTATTACGATTGAGGACCTTAGGAAGGGCGGCTTTCGGCACGCAAACTGATTGACTATTCTCCGCATTTTTATGCGGCGAAGACGTATCTCGCGAAGCGCGGCTCCCCTGAACGGCTGGAAGACCTCCAGTGTCACTGCTAGGTGACCTATGTGCAGGATCTGATTTTCGCGGACCAACTCAACTTCATGCCCGAGCTTTATGGCCCCACCTATAGCCGGCTTGAATGTTCGACGGCTGCAGATCGTGCTGTCCGGGACGGTGTTTGAACGGAGCTATTGGATCGTTACCCATCTGGACATGCGCGAGCTCAGTCGAGTCCGTGCAATGGCTGAGTTCATACTCGCGGAAGTAGGGGCGCAGAAGGCGATTTTCCGGGCGAGCGAAGACGCTCGGAAGCGCACCCGGACCGAAGGCTAGAACGGTTGTTAGACCGGCCTGCAAGATCACTGGTCGCGACCTCCACTGCGCGGCGCCGCGCGCGGTAGAAGAAGCCGCCGTTTTACCCCTGTTGAGCGATTGCTCGCCGGCTCAACCACGCCGGCTCGCGGACATGCTACCGACGACCTCAGGCCATTCGTCACTTGAACGCGAATATGATTATGATACATATCGTAATATAGTGTACGGAATATAGGTCGGACTGAATTGATCAAGGTCCAGCGGTCATGTGGGCTGAACGGGGAGCGGAACAATGGGTGCATCGACAAGTACTGCCCTTGCAGCGTTGAAAATCGGAGGGCGCGTTGCTTTCGAGCGTCTCGTGCGACCAAAAGCCCGGCGGCTCGAAGATGTCCCCTGTTCGCCTTATGCAATCACGACCGAATGGTTGACCGCCGTACTCTGCGGGAAGTTCCCAAGGGCCATGGTTACGGACGTCGAAGTCAGGCCCGCGAGCGCAGGTACGCATGAACGCCATCAGCTGATCGTGTCCTACAACGAGGAAGGCCGTCGCGCCGCATTGCCCGGCTCGATCTTCACCAAGTCGCTGCCGAGCGTCGTCACGCGCATGATAGGCGGCTTCAACGGTACCGCGCGTGTCGAGGGCAATTTTTATACGCAGCTCCGACCCGCGCTGCAGATCGAGGCACCGCTGTGCTATCATTCCGCCCATGACCGGAGAACCTTTGCGGCGATCCATTTGCTGGAAGATATGGTGGCTACGAAATCCGCGACATTCTGCAGCCACAAGACATACGTCTCGCGTGAAATGGCAGACGACATGATCGATCTCCTGGCCTCCCTGCACAGCCACTTCTACGGCGATCCGACGCTCGCCACGAGCTACCGATGGCTCGCCAGCTATCCAAGATGGTTTACCATCGGTTCGGAGAAAATGGGCACGGAGTATTACACCGACAAGGCATTTGACGCTGCGGTCCACGTGATTCCTGCCAAGGTCCTGGCGCGCCGAAGCGAGGTCTGGCTGGCAACGATGCGCGCACTTGCGGTGCACGAAAGCGAGCCGCAGGGACTCATTCACTCCGATGTGCACATCGGAAACTGGTATCGAACCGGCGCGGGCCAAATGGGGTTATGCGACTGGCAATGTCTTTCGCGCGGCCACTGGTCACGCGATTTCGCCTACGTCGTGACCGCCTCGCTGGCGCCTGATGATCGCGGGAATTGGGAACGTGACCTATTGGCTCGCTATATCGAGCGGTTCGCGGAGAAAACCGGCGTCAAGCCAGACTTCGATCTCAGTTTCCTGCACTATCGGCAGCAAATTTTGCATGCGCTGGCAATGTGGACGATTACGCTACGTCACTCGCCGCTATTGCCAAATATGCAGCCCGAGGACACGACGCTCACGATGATCGAACGGATCACGACGGCCATGGCCGATCTGGATTCGATCGGCAGTTTCTAGAGGGTGACCCGTCCGGCTCTCCGTCACCAGACCCATTGATTCAGGGACTATTCCTATTCCGCTGCGACCGCGAAGTGGTTGTTTTCGAGATTCGCCTCCAACCGGGCTTTCTCGGCTAACGACTTGCCGATGTTCTGTTCTTTGATGTGTCCATAGCCGCGGATCATTTCGGGAAGCCGGGCTAAGCTGGCGAGAACCGGAATCTGTTCGCCTTTCAGAGTTGCGATGTGCCGCTCGATCATCGCCAGGTAACCGTCGACCAGTCTTCGTTCGGCTTTCCGTTCCGCAGCGTAGCCGAATAGATCGAACGCCGTGCCGCGCAGGAACTTCAGACGCGCCAGCAGCCGGAAGGCGTGGATCATCCAGCCGCCATATTCTTTCTTTTGCAATTTTCCCGTCGCCTTGTCGCGGCGCGCAAGCAGCGGCGGAGCAAGATGGAACCTGAGGCGGACGTCGCCCTCGAATTTTTCGCCTAACTTCCTGGCAAAGCTGTCGTCCGTATAAAGCCGCGCCACCTCATATTCATCCTTGTAAGCCATCAGCTTGAAGAGGTTTTTTGCCACTGCTTCCGTGAGTTGACTGGAAGCAGGTAAGGCCAGGGTCTCGGCGGTGCGAACTTTCGCTACCGTCGAAAGATAGCGGTCGGCGTAGGCTTGGTTTTGATATTGGCTCAGGAAATTGGCCCGGTAAGCAATCGTTTCATCGAGGGTCCGGGTTGATGTCGTGGCGCGTGCCCGGAACTGGGTGACGCTGCGAACGCGCGCCAGGTCGTGCGCGGCGAGCCGTCCCCAGGTGAATGCCTGTTTGTTCATCTCGATGGCGGCGCCGTTGATTTCGATGGCTCTCAGGATCGCTTCCAGCGAAAGCGGAATGGCCCCTTTCTGGAACGCAAAGCCGAGCATGAAGGCATTGGTTGCGATGCTGTCGCCCATCAAGGTCGACGCGATAGCTGTTGCGTCGATAATGTCCAGTTTCTTGTCGCCGATGGCGTCGCGAAGTGCGCCCTGCATCGCGTTCATCTCGAAATCGATGTCGGGATTCATCACGAAACTAGCGGTTGGCTGAAGGTCGGCGTTAACGATGGCTAGGGTCACACCGCGCTCGACCCGGCTCAGCGCCGTCGAGCTTGCGGAAACCACGATATCGCAACCAAGAATAAGGTCGGCGCCGCCGGAGGCGATGCGGACGGTAGCGATGTCTTCCGGCGCAGGCGCAATCCGGACATGGCTCATCACAGCGCCATTTTTTTGCGCAAGACCGGTGAAGTCCAGCGCGGAGCAGCCTCGACCGTCGAGATGGGCGGCCATGCCAAGCAGCGCGCCGATGGTGATGACCCCGGTGCCGCCGATGCCGGTGACGAGGATGTCATAGGGCGCATCCAGTTCGCGTATCTGCGGCAACGGAAGGTCGGTGAACAGATGGTCTGAAATGATCGAGGAAGCCTCCGCTTTCTTCAGCGTGCCGCCATGGACAGTGACAAAACTTGGACAAAATCCCTCGACGCAGGAATAGTCCTTGTTGCAATTCGACTGATCGATCTGCCGCTTGCGGCCGAATTCAGTGTCGAGAGGTTGAACCGAAACGCAGTTCGAGGTCTGCGAGCAGTCGCCGCAGCCTTCGCATACGAGGTCGTTGATGAAGACGCGCTTCGGCGGATCCGGATACAGCCCGCGCTTGCGGCGGCGGCGCTTCTCGGCGGCGCAGGTTTGATCGTAGATCAGGACGGAGAGACCTTTGATCTCACGTAGTTCGCGTTGAATCCGGTCCAGCTCGCGGCGATGATGAACCGTCGCGCCGTCCGGAAAGTAATCTTTCCGGGGGTATTTTCCAGGATCGTCCGAGACAATGGTAACGCGCTTAGCGCCTTCGGCCCAAACCTGATGGGCAATTTGCGAGACGGTCAGACCGCCCTCGGCAGGTTGTCCGCCGGTCATGGCTACCGCATCGTTGTAGAGAATTTTGTAGGTGATGTTGACGCCCGCAGCTGCCGCGGCCCGCAGTGCGAGCAAGCCCGAATGCGTGTAGGTGCCGTCGCCGAGGTTCTGAAAGATGTGGGGCTCGCTCGTGAAGGGTGCCTGACCGATCCAGGTCACGCCCTCGGCGCCCATATGCGTGATTGTCGCTGTGCGCCGACTTGGGACAGAAAGCGCCATCCCGTGACAACCGATGCCGGCCATCGCTCGGCTGCCTTCCGGCACCTTGGTGGAGGTGTTGTGAGGGCAGCCAGAACAGAAAAACGGCGTCCGCTGCAGCGCCATGGGAGCGCGCGCACTTGCCGGATGTTCAAACGCCTCAAGCCGCGCCAGTCTTTGCTCCAGCACCGGACTTTGGTGACCAAGCCGGCGTAGGCGGGCGACGACTGCCGCGGCGACCATGGTCGGCGTGAGTTCGCCTTCGCTCGGCAACAGCATCGACCCGCGCTCGTCGTGTTTGCCGACGACGGAAGGACGCTTTGAGGCATCCATGTTGTAGAGAATTCGCACCAGTTGATCCTCGATAAACCCGCGCTTTTCCTCGACGACCAGTACGTCCTGCAACCCTTCGGCAAAAGCTCTCGCGCCGCTCTCTTCAAGCGGCCAGGTCAGCGCGACTTTATAGATGCGCAGGCCGAGTTCCTGGGCATCGCGCTCCGTGATCCCGAGGTCTGCCAGCGCCTGCCGCAAATCCAGATAGGCCTTGCCGGTAGCAACGATGCCAAGCCGTGCCGGCTTGCTGTCGAGCACGACGCGATCGAGCTGGTTTGCGCGCGCGAACGCGGCAACGGCCGCCAATTTTGGACCGTGCAGCCGTCGCTCCTGTTCGAGCGGCGGATCGGGCCATCTAATACTCAGTCCCCCCGGAGGCATTTCGAAGTCTGATGGCAGCACCACCTGCACGCGCGACGGGTCGCTGTAGATGGAAGCGGAACTCTCCACCGTCTCCGAGATCGCCTTGAAGCCGACCCAGCAGCCGGAGAAGCGGGAAAGCGCAAAGCCGTAAAGTCCGAGATCCAAATAATCCTGCAACGTTGCCGGGTTGAGGATCGGCATCAATGCCGCCGCAAACACCTGCTCGCTTTGGTGCGCAAGCGTCGAGGATTGACAGCCATGATCGTCTCCGGCGAGCGCGATTACGCCGCCGTTTCGCGACGTTCCGGCCGAGTTGGCGTGCTTCAGGGCATCGACGGAGCGGTCGACCCCGGGGCCCTTGCCGTACCAAATCCCGAAGACGCCATCGACCTTGGCACCTGGAAACAGCCCCACCTGCTGGCTACCCCACACCGCGGTCGCCGCCAGATCTTCGTTGAGACCCGGGACGAAGGCGATGTCCTGAGCCTGCAGAAACGACTTGGCGCGCCACAGCGCGTTGTCGTACATGCCGAGCGGCGAACCGCGATATCCGGAAATAAAGCCGGCTGTGTTGAGGTTCTGCGCGCGGTCCCGCTCGCGCTGCAACATAGGCAACCGCACCAGCGCCTGGATGCCGGAAAGGTAAATCCGCTTGGCCTCAAGCCGATATTTGTCGTCCAACCCGACCTGCATCAGCGTCATCTCGTTGCTCCGTTAGGTCGTTCGGACACCTGGGCGAGTTATTGGCCATTGTATGCTATCCGCAGGGCGTTGATCGGCAATCCGAGAAGCTTTCTCTCCGACCTTAACCGATTAGCGCTGCCAGACTGACTTCGCTCCCCACATGCAGAGACTCGACGGCTCAAAGCCGAATTGCCGCGGTCGGTGAGTTTCCTCATCCGCGATTTCATCGACGCCGACAGAGTATTCGAACACCATCTGATCGGGGCCCCGGAAATAGAGAAAGCGGGCTCCGGACGTGGGGTGTCGCCCGGGGCCGAACACGATCGGTACGCGTTGTCCTGACAGATGATAGTAAGAACGCAACACGTCATCGTTGCTCTCGACCTGATGGTTGACGTGATGAATTCCGGGACCACGCCCAGGGGCCAAGGCCACTGTGTGATGGATCGCGTTAACTCGCATTAGCGCGATGTCGCCTATGCGGTCGCTGACACGGGCATTGCAGACTTGGGTCCAGAACCGCTCGTCTCGTGCGGGGGCGGTGGTAAACAACCCGACATGGCTAAACCCCGTAATGCCGGCATCGCGCGTTGCGAAATAACGCTTGCCGCTACGTTCTGGTCGAATCACTAACTCGATCTGATTGCCGGTCGGATCCTTGAAGCCGATAAACGCCTTGACTTTCCGCTGCGAGCATTCGGTTGGCGTGCCGCCATGCACGGGGTGACCCAATTTTTCCAGCGTCGCCGCCGCCGCATTCAGTTTGCTCTCATCTTCCACCTCAAACCCGACAGTCTGATCGGCGGGGTCACCCTCGAAATAGCACAGCGTGTGGGCCCGATCATCCGATCGGAGATAAAGTGCTTTCGCCGATTGCTCGCCGACCTGCAGGCCGAGACATCTGGTCGCGAAATTCCCGACGTCGTCGAGGCTGGATGCGCCCAGCCTTACATACGAGAGATCCTTGAGTTCAATCATCTTGCTCTCCGGTGCGTAAGATGGTTCACCTGCCCGACTCCGGTCGCAATTCAGCGACATCGGCGCATTCGCTCCCCCATTCGCAGAACGAGGAAATCTCCGGCGTGAACTGTCGGGGACGATGATGTGGGTCGATGTCCTTCAGGCCGTAGCCGTAGGAGAAAACGTAGCCATCGGGTCCGGCAAACCGCAGGAATATCTGGCCGGAGGTCGGTTCGCGTCCCGGCCCCTGTACGATCTTGATCTGACGCTCCTGGACGAAATAATTGTTCTGCATTACCGCATCCATGCTTTCCACACCGTAGCCAATGTAGACCAGACCAGCCTTTTCCGAGGGGTAGAGCACCACTCGATGGTGCTTTTGGTCGATACTGAGATAAGTCACCTCGCCGACGCGATCAGTCACTTTGGCGCCGAGGATCGCCGTCCACAGTTTGAGATCGTCCTTGATCGCGCGGCTGCGAAGTCCGACGCTTTGCAATCCGGTGACGCCGGCGTCGCGGCTTGGAAAATAGCGCCGACCGCTCTGCGCAGGCCGTAGGACCAGATCAATTACGTTGCCGGTGGCATCCTCGACGATCAGGCTGCGGCGAACGAAACGCTGGGCGCATTCTTCCGCCGTCGCCTCGCGCCCGGAGAAGCCGTTGCTGGTCAGGGCTTCCGCTATGTGGTCGAGTTCCGGCTCGCCGGCGATTTCGATGCCAATGCTCGGCTTTTCCGCTCCGGCTGCCAGGCAAAGTGTATGATAGCGTTCGTCCGAGCGAAACAAGAACGGCTCCAGCTTGTTGGGAACATGCTGCAATCCGAGAATCTCGGTCGCAAACGCAGCCGCCGCCTGCGGTTGCGACACGGCGAGCCTCACATAGCAAAGCTGTATCGCCGGAAGGCGCAAGGCTGCTTCTGCGCTCATGATTTTCGCTCCTGCCCTCGGGACTTGCCCGCCATGTGAGCCGCCAGATGCTGATGGATGATGTCGCGCCAAACATTCATCAACCGCGTAAATTGCTCCGGATCGTTTTCGATCAGCATTCTCACCGAGAATCCACGAACGGCACTCAGCGTCAGCGCGAGAACGTCACTGGCGAGTTGTTTGGGAATACCCGACGATATCAAGGTGTCCAGCCACGCAGCCTCAATGGAAAAGCGGGTCTGGCGGGTGAGCTGGTGTGTTTCACGCCGAAGGCGATGCGTACTGTCGTCGCTCATCGCGATCGCAAGCTCGATGAAGAAGTAGTCGCCGAGGAAGAAGTCTTGCGCGTCCTTGATGACCTCCTCGATCGGATCGCCGCTGGTCCGGGCCAGTTGAGCCCGGCGTGTACTTTGCGTGAATGTGATTTCGTTGACGTAAATCAGCACCGCCACCACAAGGGCATGCTTGCTTGGGAAGTGATGCATCAGGGCGCCGCGAGAAACGCCGGCAAGGTTCGCCACCTCAATGGTCCGCAAACCGCCAAAACCTTTCTGGCGAATGAGCTTCGTAGCTGCGTCCAGTAGTTGCTTGCGCGTAGTCTCGCTACGTTCCGCCTGGGTCCGGCGGGGTGCATATTTGGGCTCGATGGAACTGTCGCGGCGCGACCGCAGTTTCTGCCGCGGGGCAGGAACCTGCAACGTCCGGGACGTCCGGAGGCCAGTCAGTCCTGGTTCCTTAGAATTCGACATAGACACTTTCTTCAATGACTTTGACAGCGAACGTCTTCAGCGCGACCGTGCACGGCATGCCCGTGGGTTTGCCATTGGTTACGTCGAAAGTGCCGAAATGCCAGGAGCATTCGACAGTGTTCCCGGTCAGAATGCCTTCCTCCGACAGCGACGCCTCACCATGGGTGCATAGATCGGCTGTAGCATAAATTGTTCCGTCTACGTTGTAGATGGCAAGGGTGGTCCCGTCCGGCATCGAAGCGGGCCGGATCTCACCGTTCGGAAAGTCGGCCACCGCGCCGATTAAAATGTCTTGGATCATGACATCGTTCATAACATCGTGCTGCCGCCGTTTACACTGATCACTTGCCCGGTGACGAACGACGCCTCCTTTGACGCCAGATAGCAGACCATCGAGGCCACTTCATCCATCTCGCCGGCGCGTCCCATCGGCACCACGTCGACGAATCGTTGCAGGGTCTGGGGCGACATCAGTGTGGCTTTCTGGACCTGCGGCGTGTTGACGATGCACGGTGCGACGACATTGACCGTGATTCCGTCCTTGGCGAATTCGCGGGCCAGTCCTGTGGCCATGGCGTGCACGCCTCCCTTGGCAGCATTGTAGGCCGCGTGACCCCAAAGGCCGTTGCGGACCGAATCGGCCCCGATATTCACGATCCGGCCATATCCCTTAGCCTTCATGAAGGGTACGGCATGCCATGTGCACCAGAGCGTCGTCCACAGATTGCGATCGATGGTCGTCCGCAGAGTATCGGGGGTGTGATCGAGGAACGGCTTGATGATGCCGCCGCCGGCATTGTTCACCAGCACATCGAGCGTCCCGTAGGTTTCGATAGCGGATTTGATGACTGCACCGGCGACGTCTTCCCGCGAGAGATCGCCGGCCCTGATGGTCGGTAGGTCGCGTCCGGTGCTGGCTATGGTCTCGGCGACTGACTTCAGGCCCTTTTCGTCGACATCCGACAGCACCAGATGCGCGCCGGCATCGGCGAAATGCCTGGCAATGACAACACCGATTCCGCTCGCGGCGCCGGTAACGACAACAACCTGGTCGGAGAATCGCGAATCCATCTGCTCGCCGTCTTCCTCTAGAGCACGATACTGATGCGCCCGTGCGGACGCAGTCCTTCGCTGCCGAGCAAGCAACGTTTTTCCCGGATACGAAGGGCCTCGCCATCTTTGATCAGCCGATAGTTGCTGGTTCCGAAATATAGGTCGGTGTTGCCGTCCTTGGTGCGCAGCGTCTGGAACACACAGCTCACTTCCATATCGTCGTCGGTTCTGGCCCGAATCCGTACATTGCCGACCATGCGGCTGGTTTTGGAATGCGGAAATTCGGCGTGCGCGGTTCGTTTCATCAACCGTTTGACCCGCTCACCGAGCCGGACGCGGTCATCGGCGATATAAAACAGGTTGGTGTCCGGCGAGGCGTCGGGCGGCAAGTCGGTGCAAGGCACCTCGTATTTGGCGTCGTCGGTGAACAGGGTCAGCCATTCTGGCAGCCGCCATTGATCGAGCAGATCGGCCTCGGCGAACAGGAAATCCTCAACGTCGGATCGGCTTACGGAATGCATGGCGATCTCCTCAGGCTGCAACGCCCTTGATGCTGTTGATCGGAGTCGGGAACATCTGCCGGTTCCACTGGGTCCAGAAGGCGCGCATCTGCAGTTCGTCGTTGTGTGAAGGCTTGTCCTTGCCCATTCCCTTCGAAATATCGTTCCACTGGGCTTCCTTCGAATTCTTGAACCCACGCTGGCAATGCTCGAGCGCCTCGGCGTCATCCGGAGTGGCGAACCCGCCCGGGCCGAGGAATTCAAGGAAGTTATTGAGGCGGTATTTGCGCGCCCAGGACGTTTCCTGGTTCGGCGCCAACGCCCAGGCGTTGATGACCATGTAGTCTGGGGCCATTGGAAAGTAGGTCCTGACCGTCAAGGCCATGATGTCGTTGACGACCAGATTCGGAAAAATGAACAGATTGCGGTTCTTCAACGCGATCCGGTCGGCGCGGTCCTTGCCGTAGAGCTGGACCAGTTTGTCGTACTGCCTCGCGATTTCGGTCTTTCCGGCCTCGCCCCAGCCCGGGATCCATTGCGCCACCGGCCGGCCCCACGGCGCGGCGTATTCCAGCACCGCGTGCCCGTTGCCGAGATCATAGCCGAAGCCGCCTCCCGTGCCCGCGCTCATATTGTCCGTCGAGTTCATCAGAATGTCGAAGTAACTCGCATGGGTCGTCATCGCATGGTAGCCGTCGATGCTGTTTTCGGTCAGCAGTTTCCAGTTGGCGCGGATCGAATATTCCTGGCTGCCCGCCACGATGGACATGCCGGAGTCGGTCTGGTCGCAGATGACGTCGAGATACTCCCTGGCGTTGCCGAGGTAGTCCACCAGCGGAATGATATTCCGATCGAAGGAGACAAAATTGAAGTCGCGGTAGCTCTCATAGCGAGGCACCGGCTGCATGTTTGAAGTATCGCGGGCTTTGAAGCCTTCGGGATAAGATTCCTCGCCCGGCTGGCTGCGCAGCTTGCCGTCGGCGCCGAAAACCCAGCCGTGATAGAAGCACTGGAATGATTTGGCGTTGCCCTTGCGCTCGCGGCAAACCTGCGCGCCGCGATGTGGGCAGGTGTTCAGCAGTGCCCGGAGTTGCCCCTTGGCATCTCGCGTGAAGAGAATGCTGCGGCCTCCCACGGAACGGCTGATGAAATCGCCCGGCTTCGGTAACTCCGAGGAATGACCGAGATAGAGCCACGACCGATCGAAGATTTTCTCCTTCTCCACCTCATAGATTTCATGATCGACGAAGTTCCGCCGTGCGACCTTGAAGATCCGCTGCGTCGGATCAACGAGCAGGGCTGGTTGGGCGTTATCCGCGGTCATGGCGTTTCCTTTCTATGAGGCAAGTGAGCGCTTCAATTCAAATTCCGGGTTCTCAAGGTCGCTTCTTCGGATCGCCTTGCGCGAGGCGACGAGGCGGCGCAGAACGGCCATGTCGCGCGCGGAATTGACGGCGATGCCGCCGACCACCTCGCCGTCACGGATGCTCAGTGTCGTGAAACGTCCGCTGGCGACGTCTCCCCTGACGATTTCATCGCCGCCGCCTGGATGTCCGACGATCTGGATGTTGACGTCATATTGATCGGACCAGAACCACGGCGGCGCCTCATAGATCGTGGCTTCACCGACCATGTTTTTGGCGGTGGCAATCGCTTGGTTCTGCGCGTTAGCCCAGTTTTCAAGCCGCATCCAGCGATCGTGGCAGCGACTCCATTGCTCCGCAACGTCACCGGCAGCGTGAACGCCGTCGATCTCGGTGGCACCCGATGCGTTCACCTTGATGCCGTGAAGGATTTGTAGCCCAAGCTGGTGGGCGATATCCGTTGACGCCTCGACGCCAATGCCGACGAGGATCAGGTCAGCAGGAATACTGGTTCCGTCGTCAAGTTCAATTCCGTCCGCGGTCGCCCGCTTGCTGGAAGCATCATAAACGATCTTCACGCCCTTGGCGGTGTGAAGATCCTGTGCGTATCGGCTGAGCGTCGATGAGCCTATTTGGGGCAATACGGTGCCGGCCTTCTCGAGCACGACGACATTGCAGCCGCGCGCAATCGCGGCGGCTGCGACCTCGAGCCCGATGACACCGCCGCCAATGAGAACGAGGTTTTTGCCCGGCTGCAACGCACGACGCAGCGCCAGCGCGTCGTCCATGCAGCGGAGATAGCTGATCGGCAAAGGCCCGGCTTCCAGCTCGGGCAATCTGCGCGGACGCGTGCCGGTCGCCAGCAGCAGTTGGTCGAAGGCGAAATGTCGTCCATCATCCAGCCCGATCTCGCGGCGCTCGATATCGGCCGCGACTACGCGAGAAGATGTTGACAGGTTGACGTCGAGATCAATCCAATCGTTGTGTGCTCGAATGAACGTCGGATTGGGTTCGCTATCCAGCAAGATCGATTTCGACAATTGCGGACGCTCGTAGGGAAGGTGGGCCTCTTCGCCAATCAGCGTGATCGGCCCGATATGGCCAGCCGCGCGCAACGCTTCAGCCGCGCGGCCGCCGGCCTGTCCGGCTCCAACGATCACGACGCGTGTCTTTGAAAGGTTCACCGCTTTCGCTCCCTTGCGGCGGCGCCAAACCGGCCGCCGTCGTGACGCTTTCAAAAGACGTCTTGACTTCAAGATAGAAACAATCTTTCCTGTTTGTAAAGTAAAAACTGCTGCCCGGGCCACCTTCACAAGACCGGTCCTGCTCGGCGCATAAAGCTCGCAAGAGGCATAGGGGAGAGACGTGGTGGGCGTTGTCGTCGATGTTCACACCCATATTGTGCCCGCGCGGCTGGCGGCGGATCCCAAGCGGGACCGCCGATGGCCGAGCGTCGCGGTATCGGCGGGCGATCAGGCCGCGGTGATGATCGGCGGCAAAGTGTTCCGCAAGATCGATGCCCGGTCGTGGGACGTCGGCAAACGTCTGTCGGACATGGTCGAAGACGGCACAGACATGCAGGTTCTGTCGCCGATGCCGGAGCTGCTTTCGCACTGGCTGCCGCCTGACGACGCTGAATTCCTGGCCGATGTCATGAACGAAGAGATTGCGCGCATGATCGCAGAAGCACCGCACAATTTTGCCGGGATTGGAATGGTCTGCGCTCAGGATACGTCGCGCGCCGTGCGCCAATTGCAGAAGGTCAAGGCGCTGGGTTTTGCGGGTGTCGAGACCGGCACGCACATCAACGGCGTGGCGCTTGGAAGTGAAACCCTGTTTCCTCTCTATGAAGCCGCCGAAGCGCTGGGCCTCGGAATCTTTGTCCATCCGCTGCACCCGGCCGGCATGGAAAGGGTCGGCGCGAGCGCGGAACTCGCGGCGACGGCGGTATTTCCCTTGGAGACGGCGCTCGCGTCCGTGTCGCTGCTCGCGGGCGGGGTGACCGAACGATTTCCACGGTTACGAATCTTGCTTAGCCATGGCGGCGGCGCCCTGTCATGGATCTTGCCGCGCATGGATTTCGGATGGTCACTTGGCCTTAAGGGCCACATGACGCAGCTGCCTTCGAAGATTGCCCGTCGGTTCTGGTACGATACGATTCTCTACGATCCAGCATCGCTGTCATTCCTCGCCAATGCGGTCGGTGCCGATCACATCGTGGTCGGATCTGACTATCCCTTTGCGATCAGGCAGAAGCAGCCGGGCGCATTTGCGACTCGCGCGCTCGGGAACGAAGCCGTTTTGGCCGACAATGCGCTCGGCTTTCTCGGTCGCCGCCATGAAGTGAAGAAACTGGCCCGGCCAGCGGCAGCGGTTGGCGAGTCAGCACAGGGAGGCAGCGCGCGTGGTTGAGTGCCGGTCGCTGCCACAAATGTGTCTGCTCGGTCCGATGCCGCCGCGCACACCAGGCCGCAGCGACGCCCAGGTGCCCTCGGACGCCAGCCGCGGCGATAGCAAATATGGCCGGATCGCCTTCGTCTATTTCTATCAGGAAGGATTGAAAGCAGATCCAACCTTCGGCCTGCTCGATATCGAAATCGCGATCCAGCGCCGCGGTCCCCAGACTTTCCAGTTCGAGATATACTGCATCGGCGATGGCTATCAGAGCGGTCACGGCTGCAGCAAGCCGCAGCCGCTCGCGATCGAGTTCCGTGCCGGTGCGCGCACCGTCGCAAAGGCGGAATGGCGGTATCCCAACATTCTCAACGGCCACATGGACCCCCTGACGATTTCTTTGCCGATCGAGTTGGGCGATCGAGAGTTCGAGGAGATCGACAGCGCGTGGCTGCCGTCGGTCCGTGCGGAGGCGACGATTTGTCTGGAGTGAGAGCCATGCTCGGTTGGACCGCCTACAGCATCACAATTCAAGGAGGTCGACATGAATTCGATTACCCGTCGTTCTGCACTCGCAGGAATTGGCGCTGCGGCGCTCGCGGTTGGCCGTTCAAAGTCGGCCCTTGCGGCGAACAAATACGATGTCGGCGTTACCGACAGCGAAATCAAACTTGGTACGACCTCGCCCTATAGCGGCCCGGCATCGGCTTACGGGATTTATGGACAGGCTCAATCGGCCTATTTCGAAATGGTCAACGACCGCGGCGGGATCAACGGCCGCAAGGTCAATCTGATCTCGCTCGACAACGCATTCAGTCCGCCAAAGGCGGTCGAGCAAACTCGAAAGCTTGTCGAGTCCGATGAAGTGTTTGCCATCGCCGGCTTCCTGGGCACGCCGCCGAACGCTGCGGTCTCCAAATATCTCAACGGAAAAGGGGTCCCGAGCCTGTTTCTCACCTCCGGAGCGTTGCGGTTCAACGATCCGAAGAATTTTCCCTGGATCGTTCCATTTTACCCCTCCTACATCGCCCAGGGCGCGGTGTTCGGCCGATATCTTCTGAAGGAGAAACCAACCGGGAAGATCGCGGTTCAATATGTCAATGACGACCTCGGTCGTGATTATCTGCGGGGTTTGAAGCTGGGCCTTGGTGATCGTGCCTCGGAGATGATCGTCAAGGAACTTGGTCATGAGATGACCGAACCAACGATCGAAAACCAGATCGTCGAGCTCAAGGCAAGCGGAGCAGACGTATTGGTTCAGTTGAGCGCGTCTAAATTCGCAGCGCAGGCCATTCGCAAGGTTGCGAGTTTGGGTTGGCGGCCAACTTTTATCATCAATTCGAATTCAAGTTCAGTCGGTGGGACATTGGAACCCGCCGGCCTTGAAAATGCGAAGGGCCTGATCACGGCTCGATGGGAAAAGAACGTCACCGACCCAGCCGAGGCCGACGACGACGGTGTCAAAAATTACAAGGCTTTTGCACAGAAATACATGCCCAAACTTAACCTGGACGACGCTACGGCGGTGCCCGGCTATAACAATGCTGCAGCGATCGAGCATGTACTCGGGCTATGCGGCGAGAATCTAACGCGCGAGAACTTGCTCAAGCAAGCTACGAATTTGAAGGATTTCATGCCTCCTCTCATTCTAAGGGGTGTGAAGGTTTACAACTCGCCCGACAACTATGACGCTTTCCACAATATGCAATTGGCGCAGTTCGATGGAAAGCAATGGCACGGCAAGGGCGAAATGATCTCGCTTGAAGATCTCAAAATCACGTCGGAGTAGAGTTCACTGTATCGCAACTGCAGTATCAGAATGCGATCGCGCGCTACGTCACGACGTCTGGGCCAATGCAGTTGGACGCGAAGCACAACGAGGCGGGAAAAAATGGACTTTGGCCTTCGGGATCGCACGGCGATCGTATGTGCGGCGAGCATGGGATTGGGCCGGAGCTGCGCCGCTGCACTGGCCGTTGAGGGCGTCAAGGTCGTTATCGTTGCAAGGCGCCGCGAAGTCCTCGAACGCACCGCGGCCGAAATTCGTTCGGCAACGGGAGCGGAAATCGTAGCCGTCGCTGCCGATGTTCTGCAAAGGAGGGACGCGACACCATTCTCGCCACCTGTCCCGATCCAGATATCCTCGTCAACAATGCCGGCGGCCCTCCGCCTGGTGATTTCCGGAACTGGGATCGCGATGCCTGGATCAAGGCGCTGGACGCCAATATGCTGGCGCCGATCGAGTTGATGAAATCGACGATCGACGGGATGATCGCGCGAAGATTTGGCCGGATCGTGAACATTACCTCGCACGCGGTCAAAGCGCCGGTCGCCATGCTGGGGCTTTCCAATGGCGCACGTTCGGGCCTTACCGGGTTCGTCGCCGGACTGGCGCGAGCTACCGCCGAACACAATGTGACCATCAACAACCTTCTGCCCGGCACGTTCGATACTGACCGACTGAAATCCAACCTGCAGGCGCTGGCAAACAGTTCAAAACGCTCGCTCGAGGAAGTAACTCAGCAGATCAAGTCCAGCAATCCGTCGCGGCGATTTGGCCACCCCGATGAGTTCGGTGCAGCTTGCGCCTTTCTGTGCTCGGCTCACGCTGGTTATATCACCGGCCAGAATATCCTGATCGACGGCGGCGCTTTTCCCGGCACATTCTGAACCGTGATGCGTGCCCCCCCGATTTTCTTTAGTCCGCTGTCAGCGGATCTCCAGATAGCGTCCAGCTAGTTCCGTCGAAAGTCGCAATCCGGAGCGTCTTGAACGGGGTGTAGTCACCCGGCTTGGTGCTAATCGAGATACCCGGAAGCATCATCGGCAATCGTTCGCCATGAAGGGACGTCGCCTGGTGGACCAGATTCTCTCTGGTGAGCTGGTCTCCGCATTTTTTCAGGACCAGAGTGACGCCATTCACATTCATATATGCGACCAACACGGAATAGTCGTCCGGATTGGCTGATGGCGCATACTTCTTAAGAAACTCCTTGTATGTCCTGACTTCTTCGTCATTGGCCCAAGCCGGGTCGCCGGGCTGTTTGAGAAATTGAGTGGTGACGAGGCCTTTTGAGGCGTCGAGACCTGCGGGCTTCAGAACGGTCTCGACCGATGCCGCCGAGCCGCCGATGACATGGAGCGGATTCCAGTTGAGCTCGTGGACCTTGCGGATGGTTTGCGCGGTGGCCTTGGCGGACGACTGCTCGATCAGTGTGTCGACGCCTGCTGCCTTCAACTGAACCACCTGCGAATCGATGGTCGGATCGGACAATTCATAGGAAACTTCAGCGACGATCTGCGAGGCTTTGGTCCCCAGACCCGCGCGCAATCCTTTGACATAGTCCTTTCCGAAATCATCATTCTGGTACAATACGCCGATCTTGGCGCTCGGACGCGTTGTCAGGATGTATTTGGCGATGACCGCCCCTTCCGTTTCGAAATCGGGGTAGAGCGGCACGGTCCAGGGGAAGTTTTTCGGGTCGTTGAAACGGCGTCCTCCTGCGGTAATATAAAGTTGCGGTACCTGCTTGGAGTTCAGGTACTTCTGGATGGCTACGTTGGGCACGGTTCCGATGGTGCCGACCTCGGCGAGCACCCCAACGTCCTCAACCAGCTTGCGTGACTGCTCGATGGCCTTGGGGGCGCTGTAGGCATTGTCGAGTTGGGTAAAGTTGATCTTGCGTCCGTTGATCCCACCCTGCTCGTTGAGCATTTCAAAATAGCCGACGACGGCGCGTCCCGCACCGGCACCAAAAGCGGACGCGGGGCCACTGAGCGGGGTCGATTGACCGAGCTTGATCTCGGTATCGCTGGCCCCCGGGCCATAAGCCTTTTGTGCCCAGGCGGGAGATACAGCGAGAAGCGCGAATAAGGCTAATAGGCTCCAAAGGCGGCTTACGGGAGCGGTCAATCTCGTTTCCTCCATTTAAACGTGGCTTGTTATCGCAGCAGTTCGCGGGCCACGACGACGCGCTGGATTTGGTTGGTTCCCTCGAAGATCTGAGTCAGTTTGGCGTCGCGCATCATGCGCTCTACCGGATAGTCCATCGTGTAACCGTAGCCACCGAAGATCTGCACTGCGTCGGTGGTGACCTTCATGGCCATATCGCTGCCGAAACACTTGGCCATGCTGGCGAGGAGGTTCAGTCGCTTCCAGTCGCCTGCATCACCGGCCCGCGCGCATTCGTAGACGAGGGCGCGCGCTGCCTCGATCTGAATGGCCATGTCCGCTAGCATGAACTGCACGCCCTGGAACTCCGAGATCGCTTTATTAAACTGCTTGCGTTCCTTCGCGTAAGCGACGCAGGCATCGAGCGCGCCTTGCGCCAGTCCAACAGACTGGGCGCCGATGGTCGGCCGGTTGAGATCGAGCGCACGCATCGACGCCCGAAATCCCTTGCCCTCCTCTCCGACGAGATTTTCCGCCGGCACCCGGACATTGTCGAAGAAGATCGGCGTGTTCGGCGCGCCGCGAAAGCCCATCTTGCGCTCGTGGCGTCCAAAACTGATGCCGGGCATCATCTTCGGCTCGACGATGAAGGCGCTAATGCCATCGGCGCTTGAGCTGTCGCTGGTCCGTGCCATCACGACGATATAATCGGCGGCCACACCATAACTGCACCATTGCTTGCGGCCATTCAGAACGTAGCAATCGCCATCCCTTTTGGCGCGGGTGTTTATCGCGGTAACGTCGGAGCCCGCCTGGGGTTCAGAGATAGCGATCGCCGTTACGACGCCGCCTCTGGCGATGATCGGCAGGTATTTCTTTCGTTGTTCCTCGGAGCCGAAATGAATCAGCGGCATAATGAACATCGTGTTGAGACCAGCGATCGAGGCGCAGGCAGGCGACACCTTTGAGATTTCCTCGCGGGCGATACACATCATTGTGAGATTGCCGTTTGGCCCGCCATATTGTTCGGGCACCCACAATTGCATGAGACCCATTTCGCCGAACAACTTCACGATCTCCAGAGGGAAGCGATCGGTCTCGTCCATTTCGGCGGCGATCGGAGCGACGTGTCTGGCAACCATTTTCCGGACACTCTCCCGGAACGCGATCTGTTCTTCGGTGAAGCTCATGAATGGCCCGATCCTGTTCGGAAAGCCCAAAAAAAGAGCTTCCCTTTAATGGGTGATCCATTTAATAATCGTACCCCATGACGACCAAGTCAAGCACCCGTACACCCAGCCGCACCCGGCTGGCTTCGCCCGATCGCCGGGATCGGGCCGCTGAACATCGGGCCACAGCGGCGCCGACCCCGCTGACATTCCGGCCGATTCGGACACGGCGGGCGTTCGAGGAAATCTGTCAGCGTATTCGCGAGCAGTTGGCGCTCGGCGTCCTCAAGCCAGGTGACAAATTGCCTCCGGAGCGCGATCTCGCGCAGCAATTAGGTGTCAGTCGCAACGTATTAAGGGAGGCGCTACGCAGCCTAGAAATGGCTGGTGTGTTACGGCTGCGGAAGGGTGTCAAAGGCGGCGCATTTATTCAGCAAGGCGACACCAGCCGCATGAATGATGTCATGCGCGACATGTTGAGCCTAGGCTCGATCTCCCTGAGAGAGCTGTCAGAGGCTCGCATCCATGTTCTCGATCTCGTCGTTCGCCTGGCTTGCGCGAATGCGCGGCAAATTGATCTTCAGGCATTGGAAGCAAATATCGAGCGGACGGAACTTGCGACGCGCGAAGGTCGATTGCTCGATCGGGTCGAATGTACGCGCGAATTCTACAAATTGCTGGCGCTATCGACAGGAAACAAGGTCATTGCCATGATCATGGATTCGGTAACGGAGATCCACTTGCGGTTCGTCTATGCCAAGGTCGCTTCGAGCGGCGCCGCCACACCTCGGCTGGTCGAAAGGCGACGACAGTTCCTGTCAGCGTTATGCGCGCGGAACGTTTCGGCGGCTGCGCGCCTGATGCGAAGCCATCTGGAATCGGTGCAGCGAATGCTGGAAGCGGACCCGGGTTCCATGACGCTTCATGTCGCCTTGGCAGATATGCATCCGGGTATGCGTCGGTAGTCGATGCGCGTCCGCAACGAATGTCAATAATTGCGATCAAGATGGAGGAAACACGTGTCCAGCTATGCCAAATATGAGTGCCTAACAGTCGAAGTCTCGGAGAAGGTGGCAACAGTCACGCTCAATCGCCCGCAGGCGCGCAACGCCATCAACCAGAAATTAATCCGCGAGCTGCGAACGATCTGGGACGATCTCGCCGACGATCACACCGTAAACGCAGTCGTGCTGACTGGGGCCGGCGAGTTCTTCAGCGTCGGCGGGGATGTAAAGGCGATGTCGGAGCGTCCCGGCGGCGACGTTCTGGAAGAGGGCGAGGTGCATGACCCCATGATCAGCCGGCGCGCCGTCACGCGTCAGCTCGAACTGGACAAGCCGATCATTGCTGCCATCAACGGCGACGCCATCGGCCTTGCGGCGACCCATGCGCTGCTCAGCGACATTACCGTAATGGCCGAAGACGCCCGCATCGGCGATACGCATGTTTCGCGCGTCGGTCTGGTCGCCGGCGACGGTGGTACCGTGATCTGGCCGCTGCTCATCGGCATCAACAAGGCCAAGGAATATCTGATTCGCGGTACGCTGCTTAAAGGCAAAGAAGCTGAGCGGATCGGGCTGGTCAATCACGTCGTGCCTCGCCCTGAGGTGCTGGCGAAAGCGCGCGAAATTGCCGTAGAGCTTGCCAACGGGCCGACCTGGGCCATTCGCTGGACCAAGCTATCGATCAACCAGATCGTCAAGGACCGGGTCAACATGTTGCTCGAAGCCTCGATGGCGCTGGAACAGGTGACGTTTGAAACGGCCGATCACAGGGAAGCGACGGCGTCATTCAAGGAGAAGCGCAAGCCGAAGTTCGGTCAAGCGTAGTTCCTGCCATGGATCCGAGCCAGCTCCCGAGCGACGAAATAAGGGAGATGCTGCGCGAGTCATTGCGCGGCTTTCTCAGGGAGCATTGGCGTGCCGTCGCTGCGTCGAAGCAGGCGCCCGAGCCGGAACAAATTGCCGCGATCTGGACCAGCCTGGTGGGGCAGGGCGTCGCCGCGCTCGGCTGCGATTTCAGCGAAGGCGGGTTGCGCGAAATTCTGGTAGTAATGACCGAACTTGGCGGCGCTGCCTGCTCGGCGCCGATGTGGTCGGCCGCTCTCGCGAATCTTGCGCTTTCGGGTTGCAGCGCCGATATCGCGACAGACCTGCTCGAAAAGCTGCATGCCGGAACCGCGCGCGTCGCATTTTGCTTCGGCGAACTCGATCCCGATCGCCATGCGGGTTCGATCCGGATCATGGACGGAAACGTGAGCGGATTACTCCGTTTCATCGAAGTCGCTGCGAGCTGCACGCACCTTCTTGTCGCGGCAGAGAAAGATGCGCTCGCGGTCATCGAGTTGGGCGTTTCCGGCGTCGACCTGGAACCGACCCGCGCCATGGGGGCGTCGGGACTTTATGAGATTCGACTGAATTCGGTCCCAGCCGCCGTCATCAAGCTGCAACCGTCGGCAATGGATGCTCTCTTAGTTGAGGCGAAGCTCGCCTTGATGGCGCGCGCTTATGGCGCGGCGCGGCGGTCGTTCGACCTCGTCGTGGATTACGCCAGAGAACGCCAGCAATTCGGGCAAGCGATCGGCAAATTCCAGGCAATCCAGCACAAGCTTGCCGATGGCCTGATTGCGCTTGAGGGCGTCAGGCTCACGCTTGATCATGCGGCGCATTTGCATGATCGCGGCGACCCAAACTGGAGCTATTTCGCCAATTCGGCAGTTGCTTTTTCCGGCGATGCCTTGCGGCGGGTCTCGCTGGAAACCCAGCATACCTTTGGTGCCGTCGGCTATGCCGACGAACACGAGGCGCCCCGTCACTTCAAACGCGTGCATCTCGACACCATCGCGCTGGGTGGAGCGCAGGAGGCACGGCGTCGCCTCGCCGCGTTTCTGCTCGACCATGGCGGGACCGGCCTTCCGCAATATGACCTCGGGCCGGCCGGTAATGATTTGCGAGAACAGGCGCAGCGATGGCTGGCGGCACACTGGTCCGGCGCCCGCAAAGCAGCCTATGACGCGAAGCCTTTTTCAAAGCGCGAGTTCGATCCGGGGTTTGCACTGGATATCGGCAAAACCGGCTGGATCGGGCTGGGATGGTCAAAAGAATTCGGCGGCCAGGCGCGTTCGCCGCAAGAGCAACTCGCCTTCATGGAAACTATGGAGCGGGCAGAGGCGCCACGAATCGGGGCTGCGATCCAGGCCAACGCCTTGATGATGTTCGGCACGCCGGACCAACAGAGGAAATATCTGCCCGAAATCCTCCGCGGCGAGGCTATGCATGGCATGGGTTACAGCGAACCCCAAGCGGGTTCTGATCTCGCGGCGCTGCGCACCAGCGCCGTGCGTGAGGCCGACGCATGGGTCATCAACGGGCAAAAGATCTGGACGACCACCTGGTGGGGGAAATACATGTTCCTTGCCGCCCGGACTGACCCAAAGGCCAGGCCGCCGCACGCTGGTATCAGCATGTTCATCGTGCCGATGGAGTCAGAGGGCATCACGATCCAGCCCGCAACCACGATGTATGACGGATCGTTTGCCAACATCTTCTACGACAATGTTCGCATTCCCCTGGAAAACCTCGTTGGTGAGGTCAATGGCGGATGGAAGGTGCTGACGGGAGCTCTTGCTTTCGAGCGCGGCCTTGTCGGCGGCGGCATTGTGCTCAAGGTGGCGCACGCCTTTGAACAATTGCGCCAGCGCGTCGTGGCGCGGGACGGCGATGCGCCGCCGCTGTCGGATGATCCCATCGTCCGCGACCGGACCGCGAGGCTCGCATGCGAGATCGAGGTCGGGCGGCAGCTCATGATGCATTGCGCGGAACTGGCAGTGAATGGAAACACGCCGCCGGAATACGGCGCGATCAGCAAGGTATTTTCCGGCGAGCTGATGGAGCGCTTCGGCGAAGCCGTGCTCGACATTCTGGGTATGCGCGCCGCGCTTTCCGAACAGATGCCGGGGGCGCTCGACAATGGCCGGTTCGAGCAAAACCTGCGCCATTCTCTGATGTGGGTGATCAGCATCGGGACCAATGAAATCCAGCGTAGTCTGATTGCGCAACGTGGGCTTGGGCTGCCCAGATGAATTTAGGAGCGGGAAAGATGACAGCAGCTCGGGCCGAGAGGATGCCGTCAGTTGCTCGGATGCCGCTCGATCTTGCGAGCCGCTATATGGGGAGTCATTAGATGCAGGAGTTGGACACCACGACGGCGCCGCTCGAGGGTCTACGCGTGCTGGATTTCTCGATCATGCTGGCCGGCCCCTATTGCGCTCGGCTGCTCGCCGACGTCGGCGCCGACGTTATCAAGATCGAGCCGCCGGAAGGTGACGACATGCGGCTCCGCACTCCTCTGCGCGAAGGGCAGAGTGCCTATTTCGGCCAGCTCAACGCCGGAAAGCGCAGCCTCGCGCTCGACCTGAAAAGCGAGGAGGCGATCAGGTTGGTTCATCGGCTGGTCGCGGAAGCGGACATTGTGGTTGAGAATTTTCGCCCGGGCGTGATGGATCGCCTGGGGCTAGGCTATGAGGCGTTGCATGAGATCAATCCTCGCCTGATCTACTGTTCGATCTCAGGCTACGGGCAAACCGGTCCGGCTGCCGAGCGCGCGGCCTATGCCATGATTGTGCACGCCGAGAGCGGCTTTGATCGCACGCTGATGCGTTATGCGGGCGACCGCAACCGGCCCGCGGCGGGAGCCGTGTTCGTCGCCGACGTGTTGGGCGGGATTTTCGGCTATTCCGCGATTCAGACCGCGCTGGTCCAGCGCGCGCGCACCGGCCAGGGTCAACGCGTCGACGTTGCGCTGATGGACTGTATGCTGAACCTGCTCGTTTACGAATTGCAGGAGGCACAATTCCCGATCCACTCGCCGCGTCCCACCTATGGTCCGCTCCGGACGCGGGACGGCGACATCCTGATCGCGCCGATCACGCCCCGCAATTTTACTGCGCTGTGTGAGGTGACCGGGCAGATCGAGCTCGCCAGCGACCCCCGATTTACGACCGTGCCCGCACGCGGCGCAAACTGGAGCGAGATGATGCAGGTGATCGAAAAATGGACGCAACCCCACACAGTGAGCGAGTGTCTTGCTGCGCTTGACCGTGCCGGCGTTCCCTGTGCCGAATATCGTGAACCGGGCGCCGCGCTCACCGATCCGCATCTTCTTCAAAGAGGTTCGTTTGCGAAGATTGCGGATCAGGCTGGGGAGTTTATCGGCGTCAACGCGCCCTGGAAGATGTCGGGGGCGCGCACGGCCATGCAGCGCGAGGTACCCGCGATCGGCGCGCACAGGGACGAGATTCTTTCGGGAGCGCTCGGCCTTTCGCCTGATGCCGTCGCCCGGCTCGCCGAGGCCGGTGCTTTTGGAAAATTTCGGGAAAAGACGGCAAAAAAAGCTTAGGGAACAACGCGGGAGGGAAGTTCGATGCTCGATAGCGCTCGGGATAACGCGATCGCCAATCACAAGACTTATGGCAATGTCGAGGCGCAGCACCGGCTGTTTGGCGAGTTGCGGCGTGACGACCCGGTTCACTGGACGAAACCCGACGGATATCGTCCATTCCGGACCATTTCGAAATACGCCGACATCATCGAGATCGAACGCCAGCCGGATCTGGCAGAGGAGATGGTGCGCTGGGTGTCGCGAGTCAAGCAGTTCTTCCGCACGGCTGCCGCGGAATACGAAATTCGCGGCAAGAAGATCAAAGCAGGCGACAGTCTTTTCATCAGCTACCCGTCGGGTAATCGCGACGAAGACGCCTTCGACAGTCCGTTCGAATTCGTTCCCGACCGGACACCCAATCGGCATCTCGGCTTCGGCTTCGGAATTCATGCATGCATCGGCAGGCACCTCGCCAAGGCCGCGATCGTGGCATTCTTCCGCGAATTGCCGAGCCGGATTGATCACGTCGAACTCGGCGGCAACCCGTCCCGGACGGAAACCTCATTCCTGGGTGGACTGAAGCGGCTGCCGGTGCGGTGTCGAGCGCGGTAGATCCGCAAACGACAAAGTAGATCAAAAGGCGATCCGATCCGACGATCGGAGCCGTACATCGAAAAGGAATGGGCATGGTCGCCACAACAGCCCGGGCACTTTATCATCATAAAGATCTCGCGCGATTGATCAACCCAAGGATCGTCGCGGTGGTGGGCGCATCAGAGACGCGCGGCTCGTTTGGCGAGCGGACCCTCTCCAACCTGTCGGAGTTCACCGGCAAGGTGTATGCGATCAACCCGAAATACCAAAACCTGCTTGGCCGCCCCTGTGTGCCTTCGCTCGCCGACATGCCGGAAAGTCCTGATTGCGTCGTATTGTGCGTCGCGCGCCCGATGGTCGAGGGCATGATCGAAAGTGCTGCCGCCGTTGAGGCGGGCGGCGCCGTCGTCTACGCTTCGGGCTTCGCCGAGACGGCCAAGCCCGACCGCATCGAGGCGCAACAACGGCTGATCGCGCTTGCGCACCGCACCGGCGTGCGGGTGGTCGGGCCGAACTGCGTCGGTCTTGCGAATACGCGTACGGCCGCGGGATTGAACTTCATGCCAGATTATGCAGGCATGGGACACCGGCGCGGACCGATCGGCATCGTGTCGCAAAGCGGTGCATTGGGTTACACGGTTCTGCAGGGTATGAAGCGGGGGGTTGGATTTTCGCACTATCTTGCGGCGGGCAATTCCTGCGACGTCGACGTCTGCGATTTCATCTCCTATCTCGCCGAAGACGACGATACCAGGGCTATCATCTGCCTGCTCGAGGGAGTGAAGGACGGCGAACGCTTCCTTGACGCGGCAGGAAAGGCACGCACCGCCGGCAAGGCGTTGATCGTCTACAAGACTGGCAACAGCGAGACAAGCAGCAAGGCGGCGTTGTCGCACACCGGGACCATGGTCGGATCGTTTGTGGCCTACAAGACGGCGTTCGAGGAGACCGGCGCGATTGCTGTCGACGATCTGGAAGCCGTGCTGGAGACGGCCTCGTTCTTTGCCAAGACCAAAGCTCCGAAAACGAAAGGGGTCGGGATACTTTCGACTTCGGGCGGTGCAGCGGTAATCTGCGCCGACAAGGCCGAAGCGCATGGCGTTCGGCTTCCCGCGCTCGAACCAAAGACCGCGACAGCGCTGCACGAGGTGGTTCCCGATTTCGGTTCTGTTGCCAATCCGTCCGATCTCACTGCCGAAGTCCTCAAGACCTCGGAGACGTTTGGATTCTGCCTCGATGCTTTCATGAACGATGCTGGCTTCGGTGCGCTGGTGATGCCGATGATCTTCGCGCACGCCGCCTCCAGCGGCGCCCGCGCGCCGACCATTGTGCAAGCGGCTGCGCGCACCGACCGGCCGCTGGCGGTGATCTGGATGAACGAATGGTTCCAGGGGCCGGGCAGCGAGATTCTCGATGCCGACCCCAAGGTCTGCATGTTTCGTTCCGCCGACCGCTGCTTTGCGACGCTGCGGGCCTGGTTCGACTGGCATGAGACCAAGGCAGACCGGCTGCCCCACGCCGCCCGACGCTCGCCGCCGTCTGCGGAAGCCTCGGCGCGCGCGGTGCTTACCGAGGCCTTGGGCCGTGGCGCGGCGGTGTCGGAGACGGATTCCAAGCGGATCCTTGCCTGCTACGGCATCGCCGTTCCGCAGGAAATTGTCGCGCGCAATCCTGAAGAGGCGGGCGTGGCGGCCAGCCGGATCGACGGCCCGGTAGCGATCAAGGTCGTGTCGCCGGATATATTGCACAAGACGGAAGCCGGCGGCGTCAGGCTGGGGTTATCGACGCCGGAACACGTAAGCAAGGCGGCAGCGGAAATTCTGGCATCGGCCTCGCGTTACGCACCTCTAGCGAGAATCGACGGCATCAGTGTGCAGCAGATGGCGCCCGCAGGCGTCGAGATCGTGCTCGGCGTCAAAAACGACCGTCAGTTCGGCCCGCTGATTGCGGTAGGGCTGGGCGGGATCATGGTTGAATTGCTGGATGATACCGCGGTACGGCTGGCCCCGGTCGATGAGGGGACCGCGCGGGCCATGCTGGCCTCGCTCAGGGGTCGCGCCCTGCTGACAGGATTTCGTGGCAAGGCCGGCGTGGATTTTGACGGATTGGTCGATATCATCTGTCGGCTGTCCGAGCTCGCGCACGATTTGAGGGATATGATCGATCAGATCGACGTCAATCCGGTCATTGTCAGTGGCGACGCGGTGATGGCCGCCGACGCCCTGATCATCGGTCGATAACGGTGGGTTCGCCATTCATGAGGCAGGCATTTCGGCGTCCGATATCCCATGGCGCGCCCCGGTGCTGACGCGTCATAGCGGATAGCCGAAGCCGGCGCCGAGTTTTGCCGTCATGTGCGGGCGTCCGAAATCAACCCATGAGGTGGTCTCCGGCAGCGTCAGTGAAACCGCCCGTACCATAAAGGTGTCGGGATCGGTGGCGCCGCTCGGCATGATGCCGCGATCGCGATAGGCATTGACGGCTTCGAGCAACAGCCGCCGCGTCATCACGATGCCGGTATCGCTGGAACCGAGATGCTCCTTTGTGCGATCGAAGATGGGGCGGATGCCGCTTTGGCAGGCGCCATCCTGGATCCAGAGCCCTGGCAGCCCTGAAAACCAGGTGTCGACCTGGCTTTGATAGTCGAATTCGAACCCATTCTCGCGGGTGAATTTGGTCCAGTAATCGGCGTAGGGCACGGTGGCATTGCGCTTGACGAAAGCGTGCCGGCTGGGATGACCGGTTTCCCGTCCCTGATGGCCTCGCTCGAACAGTTCGCGGGTGCGCGCCGGCAGCGGTTCGGATGGGTGATACGAAAAGAAGATGCAGAGGGTGTGGTTGTCGTCCATCGGGACCCAGGCGTGACCGCTCAGGTCGGGAAATTTCGATTGCGGCGGCACCAGCGAATAGAACGGCATCATGAACTGATTGACGCGCCAATACAGCCGCTCGCCTTCGAGGCGCCGCTTCGCCGCGATGCTCATGCCAAAATGCTGCCGAATGCAGTGGAATGTCGGCCGCAGGTCGCGCTTGGCGAGCCACTCGTTGATCTGACCCTTGGAATCGATCCGGCCATGTAAAATGGGCGCATGCGCGGAATCGATTTCGCCTTCCAGCGCCTGCAGCCAGTTGCATTCCTGCACGCGCATCGAGACCTGCACGTTCTCCGCCGGCACCAGGTTCCACTCGACGTTGGGCAGCGGCGGCAGCTTGGCTGTTTCCGGACCCATATAGGCCCAGACCATGCCGTTGCGTTCCCGGCACGGATAAGCGGTGATCTTGACCTTTTCCTTGAGGCGGCTCTTTACCGGCTCGGCCGGCATGTCCGTGACCGCGCCGGTCACATCGTATTTCCAGCCATGGTAGACACAGCGCAGGCCGCAATCCTCGTTGCGGCCGAACATCATTGGTGCGCCGCGATGGGCGCAGGCATTGGCGACGAGGCCGACGCGGCCCTCCGAATCGCGAAACGCCACCAGATCCTCACCAAGCAACATGATCCGCTTCGGCGGGCCGTCTGCGATCAAATCTTTTGAAAATAGGAACGGAATCCAGAACAGCCGGAACAGCGAACCCATCGCCGTATCGGGACCGACCCGGACCAGCGTTTCATTGTCTTGTTGCGAGAGCATCTCCGCTCCTTCCCTAGGGTCGACTGAAACAGTACGTGACGGTCAACAGTTGCTTTTCGTTTTGGCACTGACCGGCTCTTTGTCATCCGCAATCAGGACCATGATTTCGTCCGAGAGACCCAGCTGTTGGGCGAGGCCGACCGGATCGCAATCCTGCAGGGGTGGGCGCGGTACCGGAGGCGGCCGGCCTTCCCCGACCATGCGGACGATCAATTCGATTCGGTTCCGTTCGAGCAGGCGAACCGCGTCCTCAAGGACAACCGACTCTGCCGTGCAGCCGGGTAGTTCCGGATAGCAGACCCGTCTGATCCATGATCCTGGAGCCAGCTCGACCGTTTCCGCCTCCAGGACATAGGGTACGCTCAGGTGGTCATGCAGCCGCAAACGTTCCTCCATATTGATCTTGATTTGCTACGTATACGCAATAGCCTCGTAAGGTCGGTTCAACAACGCGATTCTGATCGCAAATTCGCATGGCTGCCGGGCCCCCGGGGCGCGATCAAGCATCGGTTCTCAATCTTCGGCCTCTGAATTTCGGTCAGGTTCCGCGACCAGCATCATGCAGCGCATGAAATGAGCGCGATCTTCGGCCGGCAGTGGTGCGAGCAGAGCGCCTTGCAATTGAGCGGCGCCGGCAACGATTGCCAACAGCACTTTCTTGCCTGCGGGCGCGAGCAAGACCTCGGCGGAGCGGCGATCCCTGCCATTGTTGCGCTTGGTAATCAGCGATCGTTCGTCCATGCGATTTATCATCTCGCCAAGCGTGCTGCGGTCCACCCGGATATGTCTAGCAAGTTCCGTCAGAGTCAGGGTGCCCTGTTGATAGAGGGTCAACAGGACACCGAACTGGCGCGGTGTAATATCATTCTGTGCGGTCAATTGTTGGTAGAGCAGATGGACTCGGGTATCGAGCAGCCGAACGAGAAAACCGAGACCCTTCTCAAGCTTGAGCGTAAGGGCAAGATCTTCTGCTGATTTTTCTTCCACGGCAGAGCGCGCTTCAGATTTTGGCGGCCTGGACTTCATCCGATCCACTACACTGACTTTGCTCAACGTTTCCCTGTTCTTCCTTATACATAACCTGTTCTTGAAAATAATTTCCCTGATAATTTGAGTAGGGAATTGCTCCGTAACTCCCTGCACCACCGCGTTTTAATGCTACGAAAGCGACCAACGGCCCCGTAGAGTCGTGGGATTCCCTGTTAAATTCCCTGTTAGCAGGGAATTGGCCTGGAGACAGGCGCGATCAGCACTGCGTCGCCAGCCAGGCAGTGCGGGTGCCAGAGAAGGGGTTGTCCTTTCAAGCGGAAAGTCCCGCCAATGGCGGGCTTTCGCGAATTAGAGGCCGGTCTCCGGGCTCCCAATTCCGAGTCGTACGAGCCCAATTCGCCGAAAGTCTCCGACCGGTACCGCGAATATTCCCGTTTTCGAGAGACTAACGCCGGAGACTGGGTTTGATCGGCGCTGCATGGCGCTGGCCGCAGTCCCACAACGCGGTTTCTCTGCTTCGAATTGGAGGAAATTTGGAATTTCGCAGTCGGAATGCCACGCGACCGTACTTCGAATTCGAATCCCGCTCGCTCCGCCAGCTTGCCTAAGGCTGCATATTCTCCGGGTAAGATCGCTGGTAAATAACCCCAGCAACAACGGCGATTTCTCATCCGAACTCGGAACGCCCGATCGGCGGAGCTGGCCTATTGTTCTCCAAAAAGCCCGTTTCTCTCCGAAGCCCCCGCGTTAACCCCTTTCGCTATCCTCACGCGCGCGCGCGCGAGGATTGTCAGGCATCGGTCCGCTCGGAGCTACGGGGTCGCTCACTAACGGGAGGGGTCGCGCGAAAATGGCAGGGGGACCCCGCGTTAACCTCTACTGTTGCTCTTACGTGCGCGCGAGGCGTTGAAGGGCATAGGTCAGCTCGGAGCTACGCCCGCATCGACGACAACGAAGACCATGAGCACAGTGCGCGCATCTGCAATATCAATCGCGAGGCCGGAGTGGCGTCCGCAGCGGCGGCGGCAATTCGATGCCCAGCCGATCACTCTAGGGCCGGGCTGATTTCTGCTTTCGGGGGTGAAGCGGAAAACATTTGCTCATGATGAGGTTTTCTCAGTTTGACCCGGAACGGCCGTCGGCACCTGATGAGGCTAATCTTCCGCGATCATCGGAGCGTCTTTTCCTATCCGGATCACACGCGTCTCGGTCCCCAACAAAGTCGGAAGGCCGCGGTACAATGTAGCGATCCAGGCAATGCCCACCAGGAGAACGATGCCCAAGACGCTGACGAGCATCTGGGCGACGATGCCACCTGCAACCTGCACCAGGATCCAGTGAGCAGCGAATGACAGCAAGACGCCGAAGCAGAACACGGGGAGCGAGCGTTGACCACACAGGATCAGCGGGCGCAGCCATTTTGACCTGAACCCCGGCAAATCCGGCGGGAGGACACGCAGCAGCACGACCATCAGTGCGACGAAATGCGTGAGACGCAGGGGGTCGAGGTTGGTTTTGTCGATTGGATACATCGCGTGAATTAACGCCTGCGGCACAAATCGCCCCAAGGTTGGCACGTGCCATGTCATCACGATCAGGAACGCAAAGACGAGCCATGCCGCTGCGACTATTGTGACCGGGCGGGATAGTGCTGCAGTCCTTACTGTGGGACCGCCACCAAGGCCACACCAAATGCCGAAGACGAACAAGAACTGCCAGGCGAAGGGATTGAAGTACCATTTACCGCCTGGAAATGAAGGCAAGTTCCAATCAAAATGCCGAGCAGCGAAGTAGAGAACCGCAGAGCAGACCAGCGTCCAGTTCGGCCGACGCAGCAGGCCCCACAGCACCGCTGGCGCCGCAAGCATCAGCACGATGTAGAGAGGCAGGACATCGAGGTCGACTGGCTTATACTTCAGCAAAAGGGCCTGCCCGATCATTATATCGGGACGGTCGAGAAACTGCGCGACATTGAACTCGTCCTTGTACATCGGGTTGTCAAACCGAGCTGCGGTGCGAGCAATCTGAGCTATTAGAAGCAAACATAAGAAAATTTGGGCGACGTAGAGTTGGCCTGCGCGCGTCCAAAGGCGCTTGGCCCCAGCTACAAACTTGCCGGCTTTGATCGCTGGCCCGTATGCAAATCCGATCGAATAGCCGGAAATGAAAACGAATATTTCGGTTGCGTCACTGAAGCCGTAGTTCTTGATGGTGAACCAGTTCAGGAAGTCGTTCGGAACATGGTCCAGGAAGACCATCCACTGGCCGATGCCCCGCAATAGGTCAAGCCGCAGGTCACGTTTACCGGGGCCTGCTAGAACAACGGTGCGGGCCTCTCCAAAGTTCTCCAGCATGCTCTGAACCTTTCGCAGAAGCACATAGGCAAACAGGGCCACGCAAGGCCGACACCTACTTCGTAACTGCAGAGTAAAAAGAGCTTTCTTGATCCTACGTTGATGCAGATCAAAAATGCCGTCGCGATGCTAGAATGAAAGGGGCACCTCCGATAATCGATGCTGTGAACGGCTCCTCCACCGGCACATGACGGCCATGAATGCGGTACGGCTTTTCTCATCGAACTTTGTGCAGTGCATTAGTCTCCTGTTGGCAGATTTTGTTGTAAAAGTCGGCTGCTGCCGATGGGCGGTCGGCCATTTCGTTAAGCGCGGCCGGCTTTGATCCGCCGGCCTCGACGCTCTCTACGCAACTCCTACGCTACGCAATACACAGCACATGGGCGGGTGGCGGCCGGGCGACCAGCACGGCAAGCCGTCTCAGGTTCTGGGCGATGGCGGCGAGAACAAACTCATCCTGGGCACCTCGCGGTCCACGTAGTCGAAGCCGACCGAGCTTCA
>Ga0182030_10001537_pt1 | contig 47711 bp, 50 predicted proteins | sample 812S3MmetaG_FD_121299 | JGI IMG/M metagenome (GOLD analysis project Ga0182030, IMG submission 121299) | Permafrost microbial communities from Stordalen Mire, Sweden - 812S3M metaG (Illumina Assembly) | ecosystem: Environmental > Terrestrial > Soil > Wetlands > Permafrost | place: Sweden...
GCCCGCGATGGCGGATCGTTCACGTTCACGTTGAAGGTTGTGTTCGTGTCTGTTACGCCCTTGACCTCACCGTGGTGCTTAAATCACTCATCAAATTGAATGTAAAGGCACCTTGACATTTCGGCAAATGTAAAGTAACCTTTACACTCATGAAGAATCAAGTGCGTGAGCAGCGCGGCCAGCGGGGTCTGTCCCAGGCCGACGTTGCCGCAGGCCTGGGCGTGTCGCGCCAGACCGTAATTGCCATCGAAAGCGGTCGTTATTCGCCGTCGCTGCCGTTGGCATTTCGCATCGCCCGGTTCTTTGATGTGCCGGTCGACAAGATGTTCGAACCGGAAGAGGAGGATTGACCATGAAGAACACTAAAGCCGCCCGAATTCGTGCCCTCGTAGCGGGCGTAGTACTCAGCACCATCGTGGCCAGCGGGGTCGCCGTGGGACGTGGATGGGAGGCGGCCATTGCCGTGGAGATTGCGATCTTGTTGCTGGTCTTCTTCCTCATCTTTGGGCTGACCCGCAGCGACAATGACATCGCCGCGATTTACGGTCATCGCACGGATGAGCGACAGCGGCTCGTGGCGCTGAAGGCCAGGAGCCTCTCCATGGTGGTCATGTACGCCGCAGCCTTAGTGTGTGTATCCGTCGCCATCGGGCTCAAGCAGGAGTATTGGCAGGCCGACGTCGTGGTCAGTCTGGGCGGGCTCAGTTACTTGGCCGGGCTGAGAATATACGGAGCTCACGATGAAAATCCTGAAAGTGTGAACGTCGGCATGATGGCGAGCACCGTGCACACCGAAACGTCAACTCCCCACGGGCCAGCGGGCGCGGAGTAAGAGGGCTTTCGGAACGCTCGAAGCGGGTTGGGATCCGCGGGTCAGTGACGGCCCGTTCATCCCGGCTAGCCGCCTACAGCAGTCCGGAAACCTGATGAACCTCGCCGCACGGAACACCCAGTGCAGCGTGGTGACTGCGAACGGCCTCAGCGTCGGGCGCCTCGAGCAAGCAATAGACCTTCCCATCTGGGTTATGGAATAGCTCAATCTGACGAACGCCGAATTGGTCAGCCTTCTCGTCTTTGGTCTCTTGGGTTATCTGCTGAATGGCATCATCGGGCAACTTCAGGTCATCATGGAAATCCATAAACTGGGGCACGGGTTGACTCCCTCTTGTATTGACGCGCTGACTTGGCGCTGGTCTCTTGAACTGCGTATCGAGGAAAACTACACCTTTTGCACCGCGGCTGCACCGAGAACACAGCACCGTCCCTTCCCAGCGCGATTGCAATAACTATGACAATTTTCAGGACTGACGACCCCGCATCACGACGAGGCAAACTGGCTAGATGAAAGAAACCCAGGGCCACGTGCGCCGAGCGACGTTGGAAGATCTTGACGCGGTACTGAATTTGGACCAACGCAATCCGGTCGGTCACGAACGCCCGGGGTTGCTGAACGCGCGAGTGGCATCGGGTGAATGCTTGCTGTTCGAGCGTGAAGGCCAGCCGGTCGGATATCTGATCATGAGCTCGCGGGGATTCTTCGGCCGCGATTTCGTCGAGTTATTGGTGGTCGCGGCACCAGAACGCAGGTCGGGCATCGCCAGCCGACTACTGCACGAGGCACTTTCTCAGTCGTTGACTCGTGAAACCTTTACGTCTACGAATGCGTCAAACGCGGCGATGATCGCGCTGCTGGATAAATACAACTGGACATTCAGTGGGCAACTCGAAGGGATCGACGAGGGAGATCCGGAGTTCGTGTTCTACACAAGAACGAAGTAAGGCGTCATTTGAAGGCTGGCGCCTACGGCTCTTCGTGCTGTTGTTGCTCTTCCTCTTGTTCGAGCAGTTCCTTATTGGGCCGGCGTCCCAGGCACCACAGGAAAAATCTGCCAACGGCGCCGACGTTTTGGCTCCGGCCGTGGGCCTTCGAATGGCCCAGGCGGGTGCCCGAGGGAGTTTGACTCGTCTCGGCTAGTCCCGCGAGCTGGATGTTGTTCGCCTCCGCATACTTCACCTTGGCCATGCGACGTCGAGGTTTTCTTGGTGTGTCTCCGGGTGATCCCATGTCCACAGTGTCCCACACAATCGAGCACGGCCATTCCGGGGTCTCGCGAGGACGGAACCAGTCCTACGACAGTCTCATCGCTGACTATTTTTTGCTGGCGACGAATACCGGAATTTCTCGCTCGGTCTTTTCTTTGTACTGGGCGTAGGGAGGGAACGCGGCCACGGCGCGGTCCCACCACACCTCTCGCTCGTCACCACGTAGCTGGCGCACGACGACGTCGACGGGCTCGGGACCGTCCTGGAGCATGACGTCGTCGGGATGGGCCAGCAGGTTGTAGTACCACACGGGGTTTTCCGGCGCGCCACCCTTTGAAGCAACGAGCGCGTACTCACCATCGTGTTCGACACGCATCACCGGGGTCTTTCGAACCTTGCCGCTGCGGTTGCCTCGGGTGGTGAAGATAATGATTGGCAGGCCGGTGTCGCGCAACGTATTGGCTCGAGTACCACCCGAGCTCTCGTACTCTTCGACTTGGTCACGAACCCACTGCGCCGGGCTCGGCTCGTACTCTCCTTCAACGGGCATTGTGATCCCCCTTCTCTTTCATTGGACACCAGTTCCTCATTGAGCAGAACTTAATGGAGCAGCGACACCGGGCAGCACGCTGCGGGTCCAAAGAGAACCGCACGATCCACCTCGCCGTTTCGCAAGGCCGGACTATTGACCCGAAAATCGGAATCGCTCACCGGTCTGGGGGTCATACAGTGGGCAACCAAATTTTTCACCGATCTTCACGAGACGATTCACTTGATCAAGCGGCACATGGTGGCACTCGACTCGAAAGTGCTGTGATGACCAGGTCACTCGAAACGAATCTTCATCGTCCGCACTCGACCAAGTGATCCAATCATCTGAACCGTCTGACCCTCGCTGAGAATTGGGAAACGAGGACGTTATCTCACTCAGCACCTGGTCAATGGGTAAGTCAGAGAGTCCTTCGACGGGCTGGTGGTGTTTCAGTGCTTCGTACGTGGTCGTGGACGATTGGGACATCATGGCAGCCTGACGCCAAAAGACGAGCTCATAACTCATGAAGGCACCAGGGTGCTCTCCGGACCTTGAAGCCACGCCGTCACAGCACGCGGCCGCCGGTCGCATGCGAACATGTCGGCGTCGCCTTGGCACGCGATCAACTTCCCGGCCATTTCCATTTGACGAGGCTACTTCTTGGTTTTTGAGCATACGCGCGGGCAGCGGACGGTGTCTAAGGGTATTGGTAGTTTGTGAATGAAGTTACAAAGATAGGTAGGAGGGCTGTACATGGTTGATGAATTAACGGACCCTCGCCGAAGCGAACCAGACTTCGAACTTGGTGAGCGAGAGATGCTCGAGGGGTGGCTGGAATTTCACCGCGTCACACTGATTCTCAAATGTGAGGGCCTCACTGATGCCGAGCGCAAACGTCGCCCGGTACCGACGTCGATACTGTCACTGCATGGTTTGGTTCGTCACATGGCCGAGGTTGAACGCAGTTGGTTTCGCCGCGCACTCTTGAGCGACGCGGAGGCCAGCTATATCTGGTTTGACGATGCCATTGAAGACAGTGAAATCGCCCCGCTGGATGACGCCAATTGGGAAGATGACCTGTCAACGTGGTATCGCGAGTGCGAGTTGAGCCGGGAGGCCGCGCAGAGCTTCGCATTGGACGACGGTGGCGCCCGAGGCGACAAACGAGTCACCCTGCGCTGGATCTATACCCACATGATCGAGGAATACGCGCGTCATAACGGCCACGCCGACATCATTCGAGAACTGATCGACGGAAGCGTTGGCGCGTAACGTTCGTCCATTGATGCGGTGCTGACGAGCGTTGTCTAGAGGGCGACGGATCTGTCGGGCGGTGCCCACTCGAGCATCTTCAGACGCTCGGCGTTGACGTAGTTGTTCGCGACGAACCAACGTGCGGAGTCGTAGAGCGCCGAGGCCGCCGGGCGAGAGACGTAGCCCAGTTCGTTTCGGGCCCGGGTGTCGTCAAAGGTCATGGTGGTCGCAGCCATCTGCGCCGCCTCCAAGGGCACCCTCGGTTCTCGGCCCAACACCTGACCTTCGATGAACTGGGACAGGTGACCGGCGATCATCGGGAACACGGAGGGAAACTGGCGTTGGGCGCTCGGTAGGCCGGTCACGTTCGAAAGAATCTTGAGCAGCGTGGCCATCGAGATATTGTCGCCGCCGCAAATGTAGCTGCGTCCTTGGACTCCCTTTTCGAGTGCCAAGAGCTGCCCCGTGGCGAGATCGTCCACGTGCGTCACGTTCATGGCGGTATCGACGAAGCCGGGCATTCGTCCATTGAGATAGTCCAAGACCACTTTGCCCGAGGGCGTCGGGCGATAGTCGAAGGGCCCGTGCGGCATCGTTGGCAACACGAGCACGACCGGGGCACCCTGGGCTGCGAGGCGCAGGACTTCGTGCTCGGCGACGTATTTGGTCTGCTTGTAGTTCCCGTAGAGGTGTGACAAATCGGCGACGTCGTCTTCGTTTGACGGTATTCCCGACTTCGTCTTCCACAGACCCAGGGTGGCGACGGTCGACGTGTAGACGATCCTTTCGACGCCGGCGCTCGCGGCGGCGTTCACCACGTTGCGACTGCCCTGCACGTTGACGGCGTAGAAACTCGACGGATCCGCGGGCCAGAAGCCGAATTTGGCGGCCAAGTGGAAGCAGTAGCGCGCGCCGTCGAAAACGCCAACGAGTTCGGACGGGTTGGTGATATCGACGTTGCGCCGCTCGACGTCGAGTGCCGCGAGGTTGGACGCGTTGGCTCCGGGTTCGAGGAGCGCCAGCACGTTGACGCCACGGGCCAAGAGTGCGCGCGTCACCGCAGACCCGATGAAGCCCGACGCGCCGGTCACCACCACCCGGTCGCCTTTTTTGAGTTTGTACGTCACGACGAAACGCGGGTCGCGCTCGAGGGCGACCGGGTTCGCTTGAACGTGCCTTTCGCCATTGTCTTGCCAAACTCCATCAACCACCCGCTAGAGCTCTCGGCGTTGGTGAGCAGTTCGTCGAGTGCGTCGACAAAAAGGTCGATCTCCGTCTCGGCGGCGATCAGCGGCGGCAACAACTTAATGACGTTGACGTTGTCGGCCGCCACTTGGGTCAAGATGCCGTAGCGGTGGAAGAGTGGCACGACGAGTGTCTGGGAGAACATGGCGGTTCGGGTGGCCTCGACCGCTTTCCAACGTAACTTGGCGCCGCGCGAGGTGGGGGGGCCAAACACCACGCCGACCATTTGACCTCGTCCTCGTACCTCGTGCAGAAATTCGTGACGATCGGCCAACGCCTCGAGCTTGGCGCGCCAGAGTTCGCCCATGGCGGCGGAGTGCTCGACAATGTGTTCATCGTCAAAGACCGAGAGCGTCGCCAGGCCGGCCACCATGGCCAATTGATTGCCCTTAAACGTGGTGGAGTGCACCATGGCCCGTTCCATGGAGCTGTAGACACTGCGCAGAATCTTGTCGCTGGTCAGCATCGCGCCCACCGGCACGTAGCCCCCCGAGAGCGCCTTGGACACCGTGATGATGTCGGGCGTCATGTTGTGGTGCTCGAAGGCGTAGAACTTGCCAGTGCGACCAATGCCGGTCTGCACTTCGTCGCAGATCAGCAACGCGCCGGCGTCGTGGACGAGTGCTTGTATCTGCAGCCAGCGCTCGGTGTCAAGTTCGTAGACACCCTTGCCTTGAATTGGTTCGACAATAAAGGCGGCGACGTCACCACGGCGTAGCTCGCGACGCAAAGCGTGTACGTCGCCAAAAGGAATCTCCGTGGCCCCTGGTAAGAGCGGCCCGAAGCCGCGCTTGAATTCGGGGGATCCATTGAGCGCCAGCGCGCCCGAGGTGAGACCGTGATAGGCGTGAGCATGATAGCAAATTCGGCTGCGACCGGTGCTGGCGCGCGCAAACTTGATTGCGGTTTCAACCGCTTCCGCGCCCGAATTGGAAAAAACAACCCGTTCGATGCCGGCGTGACTGCGTGTGACCAACTGTTCGGCCAACAGGCCGGGCAACAGTGCACAGTCCATCTGGACCATGTTGGGTAGGTCGGCCTCGATGGCCTGGCGCAGGGCGTCCTTGATGACCGGGTGGCTGCGACCGAGGGCGAACACGCCGAAGCCGCTCAATAGGTCCAGGTATCGCTTGCCTTCGTCGTCAAAGAGGTAGCAGCCCTCTCCGCGCTCGTAGAAGCGATCGAAACCAAGGGTCTTGATCACTTTGGCGAGTTGGGGGTTGAGATACTGCGCGTGCAGTTGAAAATTCTCGCCGCGCCGCTCTTCTAGGAGTTGGGAAAGATTAAAGGCCACGTTTCTCCTCTTCTAACTGCACAATCTAATGGGAGACATTCGACCCTCGGGGCGCGCGAATTCTCGTGCGCACGATATTCCAAAGGCTGGCCTCGCAGCATTGACGAGTGGGTGGACCGTAGGCTCAGTCGATGGTTATCTGCATGGCCCTCGTGGCCGCGTTCGCGAACGCCACTGCCAGCATCTGCCAGCGACTGGGCGTGGAGGATGCGCCCGAAGGTCGCGGTCCCTCCGTGGGACTCGTCCGCCACATGATTCGTCGTCCCGTGTGGCTCTTTGGATTCGTCATCATGGCGCTCGGTTACGCGGCGCAGGCAGTGGCCCTGCACCTAGGTGAACTCAACGTGGTTCAGCCCATTCTCGTGAGTGAGTTGGTGATGCTGGTGTTCATCCTCTGGCTCTGGTACAGCGTGGAGCTGCGCGTGCGCGATATCGTGGCGGCTTTGGCAACGGCACTCGGTCTCGGGTTTTTTCTTTTTGTCTCCTCACCCAGTAACGGCACTAAAACGCCCAGCAATTCGCTGTGGTTCGGGGTTGGCGTGGTGATCGTGGTCGCCGTGGTCCTTTGTGTGCTGCTGGCGCGACGGGGCGCAGCGTGGTGGCGTGCCCTGGTACTCGGCGCGGGAGCCTCGATTGGATTTGCCCTGCTCTCGGCAATCACCAAATCAATGACCAACCTGCTCGTGACGGGTTGGGGTGCGCTCTTTAGCTCCTGGCAGTTGTACGCGATTGCCGTGATTGGGCTGGGCTCGTTCTTAATCATGCAGAGCGCCTTTCAGATCGGCCCCTTCGCCGCATCGCAATCGTCGCTCATCCTGGTGAATCCGTTTGTCGCAATCGCGATCGGTCACGTTCTCTTCGACGAGTCGCTGCGCGGCGGTCCGCTCTACGTGTCGCTCGAGGTCGTTTCACTTGGCGTGATGGTGCTCGGAGCCGTTGGTCTGTCGACCTCGTCGCTGGTGGCCAACGTCCACGCCGAGAAGCCGGGCAATGATCTGCTGGCGGGTCGGGGTCGGTACGCGAAGTGGCGGCGAACGCGGACCTCGCCCTAGGCCAGCAATGAGAATTACCATTTGGCATGGCAACGAGCGCACTGAACTTCACGCCACTTGATCGACCAGTACGCGCCGCGATCGTGGGCCTCGGACGGATCTACGATCTCAACAAACTGGGCTACCAGGCGAACACTGACGTTGAGGTCGTGGCGATCGTGGATCCGAGCGAGGAGCGTCGGCTACAGCGCCAGGGTGATTGGCCGATGGCAGGGGCCTTTTCGTCGATTGACGAACTGATTTCGAGCGAGACTCGAGTTGACGCCGTTGAAGTGTTACTGCCAATCGTGTTGCACGAAGAGGGCGCCACGCAGTGCCTCGAACAGGGATGGCACGTCAACCTGCAAAAGCCGATGACGAACGACCTGGCGAGTGCTCAGCGAATGGTCGACGCCGCAACGCGCAACGGCCGTCAACTTCGCGTCATGGAGAACTACCTTTTCTACGAACCCCTGCGCAAACTAAAGGAGGTGGTTGACAGTGGCGAACTGGGAGAAATCAGCGGGTATCACCTCAAGATGGTGGCGAGTGGAAGGGGCGGGTGGGACGTGCCCGGCGACACGTATCGCTGGCAGTTCGACCAAGCCCAACGCGGACGGGGCATCCTGCTTTTCGACGACGGTTGGCACAAACTCTCGACGGCACTATGGCTCTTTGGTCCCATCAAGGAAGTCCGGGCCTGGATCGGAACCACGCAGATACTCGAGGGCATTGAGATCGATGCTCCCACGACGGTTGTCTTCGAGCACGCCAACGGGATTCGCGGTGTTTGGGACATCACACTGGCCGTTGACATGTATTTGCGCTCGGACTACTACACCAACGATGAGCGATGGGAAGTGACCGGTCGAAGAGGCTTTGCCCGCGTGAACCGATGCACGGCGCGCGGGCTGCAGCAACCGAGTTTCGAAATGTACCTCGACGGTGAGATGCGCTCCCAACACGCGCTGGACGATGACTGGGCGAGCAGTTTCCGTGACTCCGGTCGGCACTGGCTTGGATGGTTACGCACCGGTGTGGGGCCGCTCTTGTGGTCGGCGGATGAAGCGATCGAGGTGTTACGCGTGGCCTTGGCGTGTTACCAGAGCAGCGACCAGGGTGGCATCGGAATGGATCCGCAGTCCCTCGGCTAAATGCATCTCCACGTGATCAACGATGGTGTTATTGCTGTGGGGGCGTTCATTTTCGATTTGAACTCTCCGGGTTTTCTCGCCGTCGAGTGGTAGGGTGCGCGTAGGACGTCTAGACCCTCGCTTCCATACTCGTCTGACAATTAGTCAGGGAAGTTAGAAAGCGGGCAGTGATATGGATAACGTCTTGGGACTCATCGGCGATCCGGCAAGAGTCAAAACTCCACGGAGTCTCTATTGGCTGCAGCGCTCGAAGTTGGCCGCACTTTTATGGAACGCCATGAGAATCTGGCTGGGTGTCATGTGGCTTCAGGCCGGCATTGCCAAGATTTGGGGTGCCGAGAATCCAGCCTTCCTGCACAATGGGGGCGCCGGCGTCGCCGGCTTTGCCGCTCACGGGGCTGCCGCCTACAGCTGGTGGGGGAGTTTCCTGCATAGTTTCGTGGTCCCGAACGCCGGTTGGATCGGCGTGTTGGTCGCATTCGCGGAGTTCGCCATTGGCATTGCCCTGGTGCTCGGCCTCTTGACGCCCCTTGCCTGCCTCGGCAGCCTCGTGCTGCTCTTCACCTACGTGATGTCCGGCACCGCCAGCGTCTGCGCGTTCTACGCCCTGTTTGCAATTGTGATTCTCGCCATGTGGCGCACATCAAGTTGGATCGGCGTGGATGGACTCATTTCGGGGTACCGTCAGCGCCACGTGGAACCGAAACTGGTGCGGCGAGATGAAATCGACGCAGTTCCAATGCCTCATGCGAACTCGGACGTAGCACCCGACGTGGAGCTGGTCATCGTGCCCGACGTTGACACCACGCCCGAACCGGTGCAAGTTTGAATCTCGCAGCGTTGCGCAATGTTCCGGCACCCGAGGTGGCGAGTGCCGCAGACGCATGTGTCGTGATTACCGAGGAGTAGATGCATTGACAACGCCGACGCGAGACCCAAAGATGCTGGTGGCAATGCCCGTCGAGTGTCGAGACGCACGGAGGCAGTTTTCGTGACGCGGAACCAGGCTCCTGACTGTTCGACTTCGTGCTCGTCGGTGGGTGTATATCATGCCGTCTGACCGGCTCATGGCCATCTTCACGTTGTTGTCCGATCGCAAAGACACTGACCTTCGGGCAAATTCCTTGTGCGCGGTGGCAGCTGAATTTACCAATCTGAGCGGGGCCGGCATTGCTCTGGTTTCGACGGGCCGCCAATACACGAGCCTGTGCACCAGTAACGCGGTTGCTCGAAAATTGATGGATCTCGAGTTCACCGTCGGCGAAGGACCATGTGTCGACGCCTGCCTATCCGAATTCGCCGTCGACGAAGTCGACCTGATCACAACGAACGACCGGCGCTGGATGGCGTACGCCCCTTCGGCGACGGACGCGGGCGCCCATGCAGTTTTTGGATTTCCGGTGCGAATTGGCGCGATTCGGTTGGGCGCGCTGAGCCTTTACCGCGATCGACCAGGACCATTGAGTCCGTCGCAGTCATCGGATGCCTACTTGATGGCGTCGGTCATTGGCCGAGCAGTATTGGCCATGCAGGCTGGCGCGCCGCACGAATCGCTTTCGAGCGAACTCGAGCGAGAGGCCACCTTTGACTTCACTGTCCACCAGGCCGCCGGGATGGTGGCGGTCCAGGGATCGATGACGGTGGGTGATGCGCTCGTGGCGCTGCGCGCCCACGCGTTTGCGACCAACACCGCCCTGTCCGAATTGGCAGTTCGCGTGGTGATTCGACAGACGAGTTTTGATCCAAATTTCGGCGCCTGGCGTGACGATGGCGTCACGAACAGCGAATGAACGAAGTATCATGTACACCACAGGCCGGCGTTGCGACCACCTTGGCACAGTGCCGCGCCAGACCGAAGGACTGGTAGGGAGATGGCGAGAGAGTCGCTTCTAATTGCAACCCTGGTTGAACTGGCCGACAATTTAGTCGACGACTTCGACGTGATTGATGTACTCACCTTGTTGAGTTTGCGCTGCGTCGATGCTATCGACGTTGATGCTGCGGGCGTCATGCTGGCGTCGCCCGGAGGCGAGCTGCAATTTATTGCGTCGTCCAATGAGTCGATGCGAGTGCTTGAATTGCTACAGATTCAGGCTGATGAGGGACCGTGCGTTGACTGCTTTAAGAGTGGCGAGGCCATTATCAACCATGAATTGGTCGATCCCGATCAATGTTGGCCCAACTTCGCCCCGCGGGCCATCGCGCTCGGTTTCCACTCGGTGCATTGCCTGCCCATGCGCCTTCGCGGACGCACGATAGGTGCCCTCAACTTTTTCCGGAAGGAAGTGGGCATGCTGGACGACGAAGACGTGGTGTTGGCCCAAGGTTTGGCCGACATTGCCACGATCGCCATTCTCCAACATCGCACCTCGCTCGACGCCAAGACGCTGAACGCGCAATTGAGCATCGCGCTCGACAGTCGAATCGTCATAGAACAGGCAAAGGGCAAGGTCGCCCAGGCGACGGGCACGGGCATGGACGAGGCGTTCAACCGATTGCGCGCTCACGCGCGCAATCACAACATGGGCCTCACGACCGTAGCGACCTTGGTCGTCGAAAGTTCGCTGTTGCCCGACGATCTCGACCAACCGGCGTCCGCAAGAAAACACTGACACCGGGAAATCGCTGAAGCTCGAAGGGCCGCAGCGGTGACGCAGAAAATTTTTTTGGCGGGATGCGACAGTCGACATTCGCGCGTGCGAGAGGCGTGCAATAACACCTCTCATCAAGGATGGGGCACACATAAATCAATGCGAACAGTTTCACAAGACCAAAGAAAGTAGTCACAAAGTTGGGCTGGATTGCCTCAGGGCCCCTCCAGCAGGGTGTTATGGTCGCGTCTAGGACGTCGAGACCCCGCTTCCTATTCAGCTGACAAAGAGTCAGGCTGGACTGGGAAGGTGTGCAGTGGGTCTCTCCTCAGCAGCGCGACGTGACTTCCTCGACAATTACGGGGTGACGTCAGAGAATCGCCTCTCGCCACATCGCCGCCCCCTGCGCTCCGCGTTTTTTGAGCGCGGGCGCATGCACGATGGATTCTTCCTCCCGCCCTCGCCGGTTGAGCGTTCCGGTGAGACGCGAAAGTTCGTCAGTGCGTCACGTCACTGCGGCAAAATTCATTCGACTGTGTATCTCGATGTCAGCGCGGCTATCGGACGTTGGAACAACGACGTGCGCGGCGTGGTCATGTGCAAGGCCAAGAACAACAGATCTTCACGTACAACTCGCTGCGCACGGCGAGGTGTATTCCCTGGTGGCGTGGGCTGTTTGCACCAGGGATCGGACAACTGTGTCGCGGGACGTTCTGATCCATTCAGCGCACGTCCGTCAACCAGCAAAAAGAGCAAGGAGCATTCGTCATGGCTAACAAGAACAAGGTGAAGAACAGTGCTCAGATAGTCAAGGGCAAAGTGAAATCAACCATGGGCAGAGCCACCGGTAATGGCCAACTTGAGGTTGAAGGAGAGGCCGATCAGATGAAGGGCAACCTGAAGCAAGCCGGTGAGAAGGTAAAGGATGCTTTCAAGAACTAGACCGATTGTCCGCACGGCGGACACAACCGACCGTACGTCGACAGGGATCGATTACCCCCCCTCGATCCCTGTCGACGGCGTTGAACTGGTGGGCGCTAATTTCGCCGGCCATGACGTTGATTCGCCTGACGACCCACCATTGTGGTCGATCTCGCAACTTTCGTCGCTCGAGCTTTTGCGTCAACTTGAAACGTGCGTACGAGAGTTGCTTGAAGTGAATTCCAAGAGTCGATAATGCGCGCCCGAGGTGTGCGACGAGAAGCGGACAACGAACCTCGAAGATTCATTCATACTGAGCCGCACCCAACGTGTTCGACGGTGCGCACGTATAGCGAGGGAAGGCAGGCAACATGAAACAGCTCAATCGACGTCAGCTCCGAGACGACCGCCGGCTCAAGGCAATGGCTCGGAGCGATCAAATGAAGGCCGACTCGAATAGTGCTGATCCGTTTGCGTCGAGTCGAGCAAACGAGTTCGCCTCGCGCGTCACTTCAAACCAACCGCGCACGGAGACGGAGCGCATTCGTTCGTCTCGAGCGCGATTTACTCCTTGGTCGTCTGACAATTCCGAGTTGCTATGAGTCCAAAGGACTACAGCTCGCGCAGGTCGTTCTCGGCCGTGGCCCCAATTCCGGGTTACGGGAAGGTCTTTGATTCTTCGCGTGTGCCAACCAGTGGTCACGACCTCATTATCGCTGACTGGCCGCTCCTGCCGTGGCCTAGGGGGCCGCTGAGTGCCACGGTGGTCTCCGCACTGCAACGACAACCAGGTACCCTGGTCGCCACGCCACCGCTGACGCATCTCGATGCGTTGAGCGACGACGATTTTCAGTTAGCGCTCTACCTCTGTTACGAGATGAACTATCGAGGTTTAGCGAAAGCTGAATGGGAGTGGGATCCCGGTTTACTCAATTTCCGCAGCGAACTGGAACGAATCTTTGTGGAGCGTCTGCGCGACGAGATTGGCCATGCCAGCGTTCGGATCCCCCTGGAGGTCGGGGCGGCCCTCGAAGAACTAGTGAGTGACTCTTTGTCGTCGACGCTGGCGACGTACTTGAGCGAATCGGGGACGATAGATCAGTTCCGGGAATTCTGCGTGCACCGATCGGCCCATCAACAGCGTTCACTCGATGCCGAGACGCAGGTGCCGCCGCGACGTGGCGACGAGAACGAGGCGGCCAAGGTGATGATCCAATTCGACGAGTTGGGAGCATTCGAAGCCGGTAGGGTTCGGGCGAACATTCTCGCCGCGGCTATGGCCGCGCTCGGACTGGACCCCTCGTACGGCTCGTACGTGGAGATACTGCCGGGTGTCACCCTCGCGACGGCCAATTTAGGCACGATGTTTGCCCTGCATCCGCACTGGCGCGCAGCACTGGTGGGACAACTCGCGGTGGCCGAGTTGACGTCAATGGAATCAATGGAGCGTTATCGTCGGGCCCTGTTCCGTTTCGGATTAGGCCCCGTGGGCCGACGATTTAGTCACACCGATGTTCTGGTCGACTCACGACGACCGCTGCTTGCCCGAAGTCAAGTCGTCACCGGGCTTCTCGGCGCGGGACCAGAACTTGGAGCGGATCTGCTTTTCGGAGCTCAGGCCGTCATGATGCTCGAACAGCGATTCGGGGACCATCTACTTGATTCGTGGTCAGAGAACCGATCGTCATTAGTCCCGTGGGAATTGTTTCCCCGCCAACTGACAGTCAGGTAGCGCGACGCGATGGCTCTTGTTGGCCCATCCAGCGCGAGTGTTCAGGTGCGTGAGCCCTTCGTGATGGCGCGCGGGTCACGCTCGTCTAGTAGTAGTGCCGTCGGCCGCCAACGGCGTGACCGATTGATCCGAGAATCCACAGCACCAAGCCAATCAGAAGGACCAACGATCCGATTGACCAGAGCACAGGGACGCCGAGCACGAATCCAATGATCATAAGTACCAAACCAAAAACAACCACGGTGCCTCCATATTCAGCAACTACGTTTTCGCCAGCGACGTTCGCTGCCTACTGATCGAACTGTAGTGTGCTGCGTTCGCGGGCTCAAATCCTGAAGCATCAAGAGGTGCACTTGAGATGGAAGTTTTGAGCACCGCGCGCAGGTCAATTCAAAAAATAATTTCGCAAAAACGCTTTTCCATATTCTTCGTTGACGTGCGCGTCAATCGAAGACATTGTTAAAGTGAATTTTTCCACTTACCGAAAAACGAAGAAGTCACCGCGGTTTCACTCGTTACTCGATTGACGATGACGCGGGTCGACGGTACAATCAAAAAAAGTTGAAGAGTTGCCGAAGACGTCTTGAGGAACATGCATTTCGATGAATTCCGAAGTGCGTAACAGGGCGCGCCTCACTCAATAGCAGGAGGAGAAAGAAACAATGGCAAACAACAAGGCCAAGCGATCTGTCGAGAAGGCGGAGCGCCGAGCAAGGGAAATTGCGGAGAAGGCGGAGCGCCGAGCGAAGGATGTCGTACAGAAGTCCAAGAGTAAGGCAGAGAGTCGTGCAGAGGCCGTGATCGACAAGGCAAAACGCAAAGCGAAGAAAACCATGGATGAGGCGAAGAGTCGAGCGAAGGAGACGGCCGCAAAGGCCAAGCGTGCCGCGGCGAATGAAGCCGTGAGTTCCACCGATCGAGCAAAGAAAACAACGAAGAAGTCCGTCGACGGTGCGAAGGGCAAAGTTAGAGCCGCCGCGGGCAGAGCGGTGGACGCGGGAAGTCACGCGATTGAAAATAAGGGCGATGAACTGATGGAGAAGGTCAAGGAAGTCGGCGAGAGGGCACGTGAAGATTTCGTGGACTAATTCGCACGCAGACTGGGGCGATCAATTAGTTGTTGGCTTTTCCCACGATGGATTGTCGCCACTCACGATGACCGGATGTCGGGTTGACCGAACGCCCAGCGACGGCGAAGTGGCGAGAAAGCGTTATTTGCAGTCGTTTTCGCGCCGTAGCCAATCGCAGATGGGCCCCAATGACAACACGTGAGAAATACAAGCTCAATCCGGGGCCCTTGTTTCGCTGCTCCCACGTGAGTTCGTTACGGGGACATTCGGCCATTCTTCTTGGTGCGTGGACCTTCAGTCAATCGTCGTTAGTAACTTGACCCTTGACTACATGAAGCGGCCACAATTCTCGCAGTTCGAATTATCGAGGTTGGCCGTTACTCACATTGCCGGGCGTCACGCGGGAGTGGGCCCATTTCGATGACATTGGTCAAGACATCGAGAAGGACGACTTTTAAGGGTACGTTGGCAAAGAAGCCAGATGACGGACCGATGTGGCGCCAGTACTTGCGCGCCACAGGACCCGGCCTGGTCACTGGCGCTTCTGACGATGATCCGTCGGGCATCGCAACGTACGCGCAGGCAGGAGCGAAGTACGGTCCGTCGTTCCTCTGGGCCGCACTGCTGACCTTCCCGCTGATGGCCGGGGTTCAAGAGATCTGTGATCGCACGGCCCTGGCCACCGGTAAGGGCATTGGCGAACTTGCCGAGACGCACTTTGGCCGCACTGGTCGCGCGATACTGACCGTGCTGCTCGGCGTTCTCATCTTGGCTAATTCGCTCAATATTGCCGCCGATCTGGTCGCCGTTGGCTCGGGAATGCATCTACTGAATGCGGGTCCGACCTGGATGTGGGCCCTCGTCGCGGGCGTGGCCATCTCAACACTGTTGGTGGTGGGCTCGTTTAACCGCATCGCGCTGGTTTTCAAGCTGCTGTGCATATCACTGCTGGTCTACATAGTTGTGGCCATTGAGGTTACGCACCAGTGGGGCCAAGTGTTAGAGCACACCATCATTCCGCACGTTCAATTCAACAAGGGTTACATAGCACTCTTGGTGGCGATTCTGGGCACCACCATCTCGCCGTATCTATTTTTCTGGCAGAGTGCGCATCGTCTCGAGGAGATGCGTGACGCGCCCGAGGGTGGCGACGAACCGGAACCGCTCAAGAACAAGAGCCGAGCGCGCGCGGCGCTCAAGGAACGTACGAGCCGTCTTGACGTCTTCAGTGGTATGGCCTTTTCTAATATCGTCATGTTCGCCGTCATAGCCACGACCGCCGCGACGCTGCACGCGCACCACATCACGAATATTCAGAGCGCCGCGCAAGCCGCCCAGGCACTCAAGCCGCTCGTCGGTCACCTTTCCAGCCAGGTATTCGCCCTGGGCTTCATTGGCAGCGGATTGTTGGCGGTGCCCGTGTTGGCCGGCTCGGGTTCGGTGGGTTTGGCTGGCTTGTTGGGTAAGGAGTGGGGATTCTCAAGATCCATTCGCAAAGCCCCGCTGTTTTACGGCCTCGTGGCGTTGGGCACAATCGGGGGAACCGCGCTGAGCCTCTTGAACATCAACCCGATTCAGTTGTTGGTATTTGTCGCAGTGGTGAACGGCGTGATCGCCGCACCGCTGCTGGTGATTGTTATGCGCGTCTCATCCAATCGCTCGCTAATGGGCAACTACGTCAATGGCAAAGTCGCGAGCACAATGGGGTGGCTCACCGTGGTGGTCATGGCGAGTGCGTCCATTGCACTGTTTGCGACGGGCGGCATCTCTTTCTAACGTTGCCCGCCCTCATGTGCGAATCACGCGGCGATCGCGTTGGCGTGACTGACCCAGTGCTACTCGCTATGGTCGACTTCAAATGACCACTAACGTTCACACGGGTGTCGATGAACCGCACATCTCGTCGCGAGGATTTCACAACATGGGGCTTTCGGCCATAATGCTGTACCGCACCGGAGTAGGGCTTAAGGCACGTTCTCCGATTTCGTTGGTGCGACGGATCGGTGGGTAGGAACGGTGGATGAAGAGCCCGTCACCAACGTGGCGCATCACGACCGAGGCTACGTCGCACGAATTCGTGACGTACTGCGTTCCACGTTCGACAATCTCAAAGTTGATCGAGTCAACATAGCCGCAGGAGCATTTGCCTTCCGCTGGTTTCTCGCGATCTTCCCAATCATCATCGCCCTCTTGGGGATCGCGGCGCTCGTGACCATTCCGAGCAACGTGGTGATCAACCTCATACACGGCGTCAGCAAGTCCCTGCCGTCGGGAGCGGCCCAGGTCTTCACGGTCGCGCTCACGCACGCCACGAAACACCCTGGTGCTGACCTGTCCGCGACGGTGATCGCGAGTGTCGTGGGACTGTGGAGTGCGACATCGGGGATGGTTATTGTCGAAGAAGGGCTGGATATGGCCTACGGCCTGCCAGCCGATCGATCGTTCTTGAAGAAGCGCATGGTGGCATTGCCGTTGCTCGTCGGAGCGTCGGTGCTCGGCGGGGCCGCGTCGGCACTCGTCATTTTTGGCCCTCAATTAGGCAGTCTCATCAAGGATTCGTCGCCTATGGGCGGTCCGGCCTTCAGCGCGGTCTGGACACTTCTACGTTGGGTTATCGCACTCATATTGATGAACTTCCTGTTCTCGCTGCTGTATTTCGTGGCGCCCAATAGAAAGCGACCGAGGTGGCGGTGGGTCAGTCCGGGAGCGCTGCTCGCCACTGCACTGTGGGCTCTCGTTTCGCTGGGGTTCTCCTTTTACACCACCAGCTTCGGTTCGTACGGCAAGACCTACGGGGCGTTCGCCGGCGTGGCCATCCTGATCTTCTGGCTCTATCTGACCGGTCTGGCTATCTTGATGGGCGCCGAGGTAGACGCCGCGGTAGATCGTCTCGGAGCAGAAGCCGACAAGACCTCTGAGTCACCAGCAGAACCAAGTTGACGATCTTGCGGACGTCGCGTGACGCGACCTTGTGAGCCAAGAAACGCGGGCGACACCTCACGATTCAACACCACCCTCAAGTTCTACTCACACGGCGTTACCGGACCTCGCAGCGTGCCACCAGCGATTAATGGGGAATGTTGCTTGGCTGGCCCAAAAGGACCATCGGACCCCACTTACGGGGAACTTAAGTAAGAGATCCCTTAGCTTCCAAATGGACTGTTCGATTAGGTGTTACGATTCGAATCAGGACGTCCAGACCCCGCATCCTTCTCGCCTGACAACTAGTCAGGGTTCAGCAGAAAAGGTGTGCCGTGGGTCTCCCCGGAATGGTCTTAAGCGCCATCGCAGCTACGGCTGGCGCAATCATGTATTGGGCCGTCACCTATCAAGGCACCGGATTTCGCATGTCGACGGTGGGGCTCATCCTCATGATTGTCGGCGCAATTGGGTTTGTCGTGTCGGCGATCGTCTTTGGCGTCTCGCGAAATCCCGTCGGTGGGACCAGCCACACAATGAATCGTCAAGTGGTCGACACCGAGGGAAAAACGAGTTCGGTGCATGAAGATTCCAAGTAACGACGTGCGAGCGTCGCTCCAGTCGTCAACTGCTTTTTCATCTCGAAAGGAACGCTAAGCATGTATATCGGAGGCGGAGCACTTTTCTTGATCGTCATCATCGTGATCGTCTTTCTGGTTGCGCGATGACAAAGAAAGCAAAGTTCATGAATCTGGCCCAGATTTTCAAGGGCAAGCTCAAGGTTGCGACCGGCAAAGCCGTTGGCAACAACAAATTGAAAGCACACGGAAAGGAGGACCAAATGAGAGGCAACCTCTCGCAAGCCGGCGAGAAAGTTAAGGATGCCTTCAAGGAGTAGCTGACTCCGGCGCGTCCATCTCACGCTCACCGTCGAAGGGGGCTGCATAACCCCCCCTTTCGGTCCCTCTCGACGGTGAAGGTGAGATGGACGTTGCCGAATATGGCGAAACGTATTAATTCTCCTGGTTTCCGAACTACCAGTCGGGGAGCCGAAGTGAATGACGTAGCCGAGTCTCTCGGGGAGCGTTTTCAAGAGGTACGCCAATAATTAGGGCTGAGGGAGGGTACTAATCATAAGACGGAAAATGCTGCGCCAGGCGAAGGAGGAGCGTCGGTTGAAGTGGATGTCGGGGGCCGCGCAATTAAAGTCCGACCTCAGCGACTCCGGAAGGGTCGCCCATCTTGGACCGGTGGTCACGATCGGGTTCGAGGGTGCGACAGCGACATCGACCATCGATACGGAACGACTGTGAGACGTGCGGGTCTCGAGAGGAATCGGTCGTACGCTGCCAACGCAACTGCGGCGGTCACGACTCAGGTCAGTGACGGGCATGAGGGGGCTGCGGTCACGCAGCCGGCACAGGTATTTGACTGGCCATTGCTCCCATGGTCGAGGGGACCGTTGAGTGATTTTGTCTTGTCAGCGCTTCAGCGTGAACCCGGCACGCTCGGGCCGTCCCCCTCTCTGTCTCAGGTCGATGCGCTCTCGAGCGACGATTTCGGACTGGCCCTGTATCTCTGTTACGAGTTGCACTTTCGAAACCTGTCCGAAGCCGAATGGGAGTGGGATCCGGACCTGTTGCGCTTTAGACGTGAGATGGAACTCGTTTTTGAAGGTCGTCTGCGTGATGAGGTGGGTTGGGTCACCCCCGGCGCGGCGTTGAGCGTTGGCATCGCGTTGGAGGAGCTGATTCAACAATGCTCCGGACTTTCGCTGTCGGACTATCTCAATGACGACGGAACGCTGGACCAGTTTCGCGAACTCTGCGTACATCGATCCGCATATCACTTGCGAGAGGCTGACCCCCACGCTTTCGGGATTCCTCGACTCACCGGAGACGCCAAGGCGGCGCTGGTTGAAATGCAGTACGACGATTACGGTTACGGCAACGTGGAACACATGCACTCCACTCTCTTTGCGGGCACCATGACGGCGCTTGGTCTCGACGCTTCGTATGGCTCGTACGTGGAGAACATCCCGGGCGTCACGCTGGCCATGGTCAACCTAACGTCCATGTTCGCGCTGCATCGCCGGTGGCGCGCGGCTCTCGTCGGTCATTTGGCGATCTCGGAGATGACGTCAGTCGAGACGATGTTTCGCTACAGTCAAGCGTTGGCTCGATTCGGTGTTGGACTTGACGCACGTCGCTATTACGACGTGCACGCGAATGCCGACGCGCGTCACGCGAGAATCGCCCGAGACCGACTGGTGGCGGGTTTGCTTGGCGCCGAGCCACATTTGGAAGAGGACCTGCTTTTCGGAGCTGCGGCCGTATTGTTGCTCGAAGAGCGCTTCCAACGTCATCTGCTTGGCGCGTGGTCTAAACATCGAACGTCGCTCATACCGTGGCAAGCAAATGTTCAGGGATCATTTTTTATCAATTGAATTCTCGCGCCCGTTGAAATGTTAAAACGATGTGGTCGAAGTGCATCGCTTGAAAATGCCGCACGAAATGCGGAGTGAACTTCGTCACCGCGAGCGCGGTTCGTCGTGCGTGGTGCGATAGAGGACGCGAAGATAAATCACTCGGTAGCGCACGTCACTGTTGAATAATTACTCCCAGGCCGAGGGTCTCTAGGAGTCATATTGAGACTTTGTACCCTACCGATTCTGGCCCTTTCTGTACAAAATGACCACAAGATGTAAGTACACAAGACAAGAAAGTAGGAAGTCTCATGGAAAACCTTGAAAAGTTAATCGGCAATCCCTCAAATGTCCGTACTCCGCGCAGCCTGTACTGGCTGCAGCGCTCCAAGAGCGCGGCACTCATATGGAACGCCATGCGTATTTGGCTCGGAGTGATGTGGTTGCAAGCCGGCATCGCCAAGATTTGGGGCGCGGAAAACCCCGCGTTCATGCACAATGGTGGCGCAGGCGTCGCCGGGTTCGCCGGTCACGGTGCCGCGGCGTACAGCTGGTGGGCCACGTTCCTGCACAGTTTCGTTGTTCCTAACGCGGGCTGGATTGGCATCCTGGTCGCCCTGGCGGAGTTCGCCATCGGCATTGCCCTGGCAATTGGATTCCTCACCCCGCTGGCCTGCCTGGGCAGCCTGCTGTTGCTCTTCACCTACGTGATGTCCGGCACGGCGAGTGTCTGTGCGTTCTACGCGCTCTTCGCGATCGTGATTCTCGCGATGTGGAGGACGTCCAGCTGGATTGGCGTTGATGGACTAATTTCGGGATATCGCCAGCGTCACGCGGCGAAGGTCGACGAAAGCAACCTGAACGACAAGTCAGGTCCCGCACCCAAGGTTGCCCCTCGTGGCGTCGTGAGCCCCACCAACGAGTCGTTTGATCCAAGAAAGGAATTGGTGTCAGTCATGTCGGGGACGTCCTCGATCGGCTGAAGCCAACGTACCAACCGTCTGAGTGACTCCACCCCCTGCTCAGAATAGGTACCAACAGCGGCCCGCGAAAGCGGGCCGCTGTTGTATTGCCCGCACGTGGCCGCTCAGCATCCTTCGTCCGCGTGCCCCAGACGACAATGGTGCCTCAGGTGCTGGAGCAGTTATTAGCTCGACCCAACCGCCAGCAACCCCGCTCGGCGCGCGGCGACGGCAAAGTACAGCGGCTCCTGGGTGTCTCGCCAATATTGCAGCGCCGTGTAAATCATCTTCGACACGTGTTCGTCGTTGCTCTGTGCTCCTACCAGCGCAACGGCGTCGTGCGTTGCGGTACTGGACGCCACCAATTCATCCAGGCGTTCCTGGGACCACAATGCGGGAGACCCGATGGTTTGATAGGCGGCCGCTAAGGACTGAAACGCGTATCGGTCTATGAGTTGGGGCTCATCGCACCAGTCCCGGAGCGCAGACATCGCCGCAAATCCGGTCACACCGTGCAGCGCCGTGAAGTCATCCGTTGAGGCGTAGATCTGTAGCGCCGCGTGAGCCAGTTTCTGCGGTGTGTCGTCGTTGATTTCAAGTGAGAGCGCAAGGGATTGGAACTCGACGCGTTCGGCGACTGCGTGCATTCGCTCACCAATATTTCCGTCTTCGGCGACATCCGACCATCTGAACGTTTCGGAAAGCGTGGTGATCAATTCGAGCGGTTCCGTTGATGTGGTGCCAGTATTAACCAACGGACCCAGCGGTGCTGCCACTTCGGCGAGGTAGCCCAGGCCCGCCGCTACGCGGGCTGGTGATTCAACGTCGAGTGCGTAAGCCAACCGGATGGCACCGTGGAAGGCCGCGCCGCTGATGCCGGGCAACAGTGCGGGGAGATGCGATCTCAGGGTTTCGTCGATGCCGACGTCATTGACGCAACGCACAAAGTAATCACGTAGATCGCCTGATGCCCCTCGTTGACCTATGGCCGCAGTCCACGATGTGTGGTTGAGCACATGTTGCGCCGTAGCGAGTGGGACATTGCGCCTCGAATACATTTTCGCGAACCGTCGTAGCTCTTCGTCGCCTGCACCGAGATGCGATTTGGCGACCAGCGCCATCGGTAGGTGATTGGTCAGGTGGCGCAGGGTAGTGGGGTCACTGCCCAGCTCCTCGTCGAGTAATTCACACAAGACCGACGATTCAAATTGGCTCACAACCGTGACGTTACTTGTTCGCGTGGCGCTCACAACCAGCAGAATGACCTCGTGCGCGTGTAGTTTCGCCGGTCAAAAGTCTCTCCCTTTTCACAGGATTAATGAGTTGTTCCACGGTTCTTTCACATTATTTTCACAACCTCAAACGCGATACTTGGACTTGTTCGAGATCATCTTGAACGAACGTAACGGGAGGATCACCATGTATTCGAACAAGATGAAGTGGGCCGGACGAGCAATTGGCTCAGCGGCTATTTCGATGGCGCTGATCGTCAGTGCCGCCGGACTCGCGTCGGCGGCCAGTCAGCCCGGCGCTCACTTTAACCACCATGACGTCTCGAGTTCCAGGAATTCTCAGTTCTTGTTCCCACGTATTGGCGAAGGCGGCCTAGTAACTGGCGTCACTTCGACGTCGGTGACGGTGAACCGCTGGGACGGCAAGACCACGACGTACACCATTACGCCCACAACCACCTTCACTGAAGGTCACGCCTCGACCACGGCCGCCTCACTCGTCGTGGGGGACCGAATCAACATCCGTTTGGCCCGCAAGGCACCGACCACGGCGCTCAAGATCAACATTGAGCTGGCCGAGCTCACCGGCAAGGTGACTTCGGTCGTTGGGAATTTGATCACGATTACGGGGCCGCAGGGATTCGCGCGCACGATCATCGTGAGTGACGCCACGACGTACACCCAGGGTGGTGCGCCGGCCACATTGGCCGACGTTACGGTGGGCGCGGCGGTCTTTGCCGAAGGCACGATTGACGTCAATCTGACTTCGCTGGACGCGCTCAGCATCAGGATCGGCTCGACCAGTCACGCCATCTTGTACCACGGCTACGTCACCGCGCTGTCGAGCACATCGGTCACGCTGGACCGTTTGAACGGCGTCACGGAGATGTTCACGATAACCCCGACGACCACGTTCCACCAGGGTTCGACGGTACTGACCGCAGCCGACCTAGTGGTGGGCGACCGAGTGAACGTTCGCGTGAACTCTTCGGCGCCAACCACCGCTCTAGCCATTGGCATCGAGCTCGCCGCTCTGACGGGTCGGGTCACTGCAGTTGCTGGCAACGCGATCACCATCACCACGAACAAGGGTTTCAGCCGGGCCATCTCAGTGAGTGCCACCACGACCTACACCATGGGTGGCGCTCCGGCGACCCTGGCGAACGTTACGGTGGGATCTGAGATCGTTGCCGTTGGACTCATCGACGCCGACCTCACGACGCTGGACGCCACCAAAGTGGCCATCCGCGAAGTTGGCCACTCGGTGACCTACCGCGGCGTCGTCAGTCTTCTCACCACCACATCGCTGACACTGAACCGAAACGACGGTAAGACCACGACGTTCACCATCACCCCATCGACCATCATCACCGAGGGCGCGGCGTCAATGACCGTGCCGTCGTTAGCGGTGGGCGACACCGTGGACGTGGAAGTCAACTCCGCTAATCCCACGACCGCGTTGAGGATCAATATTGTCCAAGCTTCCCTCGCTGGAAAGGTGAGCTCTGTCGCTGGCAGCTTGATCACCATTACCGGCCCCCAGGGATTCGCCCGCACCATTCAGGTCAGTGACGCAACGACCTACACGATGGGTGGCGCTCCCGCAACGTTGGCCGACGTCACGGTTGGTTCGGACATCTACGCGGTGGGCACCATTGACACCAACAAGACGACCTTGGACGCGACTTCGGTGACGATCAAGTCGACTGCTGGTCACACCGAGAACATTCATGGACTCGTGACCGCCGCTACTCTCAGTTCGTTCACGCTTAACCGCTCGAACGGCACGACGACGACTTTTTCGATCACCAACACCACGACCTTCACCGAAGGTTCGGTCGTGTTGACCGCGGCCGCCTTAGAGGTTGGCGACAGTGCGAACGTCACCGTTAACTCGCTCGCTCCGACAACCGCACTCAGCGTCAACATCCTGTTGGCTCAGTTGTCGGGTCCCGTGACTTCGGTGTCGGGCAACACCATCACCATTCGCGGTGGCAAGGGGTTTGCTCGCACCATCAACGTGACTGATTCCACCACCTATACCCAGGGTGGCGCTCCCGCGACCCTGGCCAATGTCACGGTTGGATCAGTCATCACGGCCCAAGGCACGGTTGACGCGGATCTGACCACGTTGGACGCCACATCGATCACCATTGGTAAGTAGTAAAAAGTCCCCCTTAAAGGCATTACCGCGGTAACAGCTCCATCCGATTCTTCGGTGGTATCAAAGGTAGATACCGCCGAGGGACCGGATGGAGCTGATTCTTGTGGGCGCCAATCAATTGCGTTGCCAGATCGTTGTTCACGGTGCCGAAGATGAAGATCGGAATTTGATTTCCACGTACCGCTCTCGAGAATTCGAGTCATCCGAGCGCACCGACGAGGCGCAGGGTACGTCCCGATTCACCCCGCGTGACCCTTCTTTTTACTGAAAATTCGACTTTAAGACCATAGTTGTGTCGGAGTTGTGTTGCTGTAGACGGCCAATTGATTGCGGTTGGCAAAAATATCGAGAATTCAAAACATGCAAGGGCATTCTTCTAGCAGTAACTCCAGCAAGTCGCAGGAGTTCATCACTGCAAAACGACTGTCGTTGTGTGCCCAGCGATAGACCCAAGTAGAAGAAAGTAGGCACCAATGTTACGTACTCGTTCGAACCGAACTTCAAAGGCGAGCCACCCGGCAGGATCGAATCTTCCCCCGACCCCCTCGACTGGTATCGAGTCGTCGCGTGGAAACTCAACCAACCGAACCGATAAGCGATTACTTCGTCGATCGGGACGAAGTTCGATCCCATTCAAGGTCGTTTCCGGACTCGTTGGCATGGCCCTGGTAGGCGGCGCTGCCTACGGTGTTACTAACTGGGTGGTCGGGCTTGGAGCTGGCTCTTCCGGTGAGGCCCAGTCCGGCACGGTCAGTAACCTGACGATCACTGCCGTTGCGTCGCCGGCCGCCACGAACCAACTGTTTCCCGGCACCAATGGTGACGTGGTCGCAACGATCACCAATCCCAACACGTTCCCGGTGACGGTGACTGGCGTCAATCTGCCTACGAACACGACCTATGCGGGCGGCTTTACCACGTCCGCCCTCGCTACGGCGCAGTCCGGTTGTACCTCTACAACGAGCGATGTGTTGTGGAACTTCTCAACTGGCACATCGGGAAGCGCCCATACCTTGACCACAGCCTTAACCGTGGCCGCGGGGGGTTCACTTGTTGTGACGTTCACCAATGACGCGTCGATGACCGCTGCTACCCCGGCAGCGTGCGAGGGCACATTCTTTTCGATGCCGTCGCTCACGGGAGTTGCCGCAACCGGTGGATCTGCAACGGCCACCACCGGACCTGTTGTTGACTCGTGGACTAGTTAAGGAATTGCTTCATTTGACAGATTTGACCCCAATAGCGGTAACGCACCATTAAATAGATCCTCCCCAGGGAAAACCCAATCGTCGCCACTTACTTGGTAGGTGGCGACGATTGGGTTTTGGCGGCAACTACATCCGGCGGCGCGACGTGCCGATGGTTAAATGAAGTACTCGCGTACGCCGGACTCTTTAGAGTCGAGATTGGGTTCGCGGAGCGGACGGCTGAATTCGGCCTCTGGTGTCGGCAATTCTGGTCAAAGTAACCTCATTGGTTGCGGCCAGGCCAGTCTTGAGATTTCGTTGAGAAGAATAACTTCGGTCAGACATATATATACGAATCAAATTCCTACGAATCCGCACGAAAAAGCGAAAATAATCCGAAAATCGGATTTTTCTGTCGATATATCCACGTTTTGCCTGACGAGACTAACTATATTGAAAATACCCAGCAGTGGTACGCAATCCCGAACAGATGACGCTACTAGACAGAGGACACCATTTAGAGAGTGCTATGGCGCACTGCGCTGTATTCAATCCCTAACCGAACACGGAATTGATTCGATAATTCACGAATAAGAGCGGTCATTTCTAATCCGTTGAATTATCTATATTCATCCGAGTCATTGAATCAATATGACATTCAATCGTCACGTCATCGTTGCGTTTCGACGTAGCTCTTATAACTTTTTTGTAAAACCATCCGCAATGAAGTCGTCGGATGAAACTAAATTTTTGCCAGTCAATATATTCAATGACGCCTCATTTGTCGGGATTCTCTGTTGGTGAAGGTCAATATTAACCACCGCTGCTTCGCCTGGTGGCTGGCCACCATCAACGAGTCGTCGAACGGCACCTGAGCGTATCTAGAGGGGAGGGCGAACACATGAGGGTCAACGGCACGGGACAATCGGTGGGCGTCGCACCCCTGCAGGGCTCGTTTCCCCTTGATTTGACATCCAGGTTGGACCAAACCGGATCGCACGCACTGGCGAAGATGGCCGCTGGCCCACTCATGCTTTCTCCCGGTTCGATTGCGCGGGACGGTCTGGAGATTGAAAGTACACGTGGGTTCGACCTTGAAAGGTTGCGGACCTTGGAACCACGTCGAAAATTTGTACCGCTCGCGCCGGTGATTGCCTTGCCCGCTGTGGCAGCAAGTTCGCGCGAAGTGATCGGCGCAACACCGTGCCGTGAATGTGGAGAGTTGGAGTTGCCGGGTCAACTACGTCATTCCTTCGTGCACGCATCATTGCGACTAACAACGCAGCCTGAACTCTTGTCGTCCATGGCTCGAGGTCCGTTCTACGCAGTGACGCCATTACGGGTGCGAGCAGTGAAGAACTCCAGGCGGCCCGCGCATCGTCGGCGGCTCTCACGGCGAATGGTCGCGATGAGAGTCGGTTCTGGAATTGTGGGGATGGCCCTCGTTGGCGGCGCGGCCTACGGCGTCACGAATTGGATTGTGGGGCTCAACTCGGGCTCCTCGGCCGAGGGCCAGGGGGCAACGGTGAGCAACGTGAGTGTCGCCGCGGTGTCCTCGCCGTCTGCGTCTAACCTCCTCTACCCGGGCGCGAGCGGCGACGTGGTGCTCACCATTACCAATCCCAACGTATTCCCCGTAACAATCACTGGCGTTGATCTGCCCACCAGCTCGACGTACGCGACCGGGTATACGGGGGCATCGCTCACCGGTGCCATCGCGGGGTGCTCATCGTCGACCAGCGACGTCATCTGGAACTTTGCTACGGGAACGAGCGGCAGCGTTCACACCTTGACCACCGCACTCACGGTCGCCGCCAGCGCCAGCCTGACAGTCACTATGACCAATGACGCGTTTATGACCACAGCAGCGCCCGCGGCGTGCGAGGCCGCGTATTTTTCCATGCCGTCACTGACGGGAATCGTTGCCACGGGCGGCGCGGCGACGGCGACCACGTCGCCGGCCACCGATTCGTGGACGAGCTAAAGGCTCGCGAACGTTCATGCGTAAAAAGTTCTACGGAGCAATGGCCGCCGCGCTTATGGCCCTCACCGTCATGACGCTCTCGAATGACGTGATTGCCGGTGCGTCATCGTTGTCGACGGTCACGTTCAACAGCGTGGCGCCAACGTCCTTGGTGGCCAATACTGCATCGACCTGGACCGTGGGTTTCACCACGTCGTCGTCGGGGCAGCTCGCGTCTGGCAGCACGATTACCGTGACCTTTCCTGCGGGGTTCTCCACTTCGAGCACTGCGCCCGTGATCGTGCTGCAAACCCCCACGGGCAGCGGCAAGTTCGCCACCAACTGTGTGGGCACCGGTTCGGACGCGTCCAAGTCCAATGTTGTTGTTATCTCTCTGTCAAACGCCAGCGGACAAACCTGTCCGGCGTCCAGCGCGCTGCCCAGCAGCACGGCGGCCACCCTCACTATCGCCATGATCAATGGACCGGCCGCTTCATACGGGGGATCTAATTTCTCGGTTGCGACGTCGTCGGATACCACGGCGGTCGCACCCACCGTCGGCGCGACCATCACGTCGACCGCGGTGACCGCCGTGTCGGTGACCAGCACCGCACCGACGTCGTTGGTCAAGGCCTCAGCATCTACCTGGACGTGGAGTTTTACGACGTCGTCGACCGGTTCGCTCAGCGCGGGGTCGACCATCCAACTGACGTTCCCGTCGGGATTCACGACGATCTCGACGACGCCTACCGTAGGGCTCACCTCGCCGTCCACGTTCACCTCGACCTGCACGGCCACGGCGTCGGATCCCAGCGAAAACGGTGCGGTCACGATTACGTTGGCGAATAACGGCGCCAATACTTGCCTGCTCGCCAACGCCACGGCGGCCGGTCTCAACATTGGTGTCGTCAACGGGACCACTGACGTGTTGACGACGTTGTTTCTGTCAACGTCAAAAGACGCCACGCTGGTGAGCCCGACGGGGACGGCCCCGGCACTGACGACCGCCACGAATGTAACCGCAGTCTCCTTTACTACGGTTGCGCCCACGTCCTTGACCGCGAACGCGGCGTCGGTGTGGACTGTCAATTTCACGACGACCAGTGCCGGCGCCTTGGCGAGCGGCGGCTACATCGTGGCGACGTTCCCCACGGGTTTCACCACGAGTTCGATCACACCGACCATCGCGCTCACCTCGCCCTCGGCGTTTTCGACCTCCTGCACGCCAACCGGCGTGGATCTCACGTTGTCGAACGTGATCGTCATCCTCTTGACCAGCATCGCGGGACATACGTGTGCCCTGGCCGCGTCCACGGCGGCGACCATCACGATCGCGCTCATCAATGGTCCGGCGGGAACTGACGGCCCGTCAACATTCTCCGCACTCACCTCCAGAGACGGCACGGTGACGTCGCCGGCGTCGGGCAGCGAAACCATTGTTCCCGCGGGCCTTCCGGGAACGGGCACAAATTGGTCGCTGACGTCACCCGCTTCGCCCGGCGAAGCGAAGGCCGCTGGGGCGCCGGGGACGCCGAGCGCATTGAAGGGAAACACGTTGGGCAGCTTCATGTGCTTATCGTCGGCGAGCGAAGTCGTGACACTCACCTGGACTCCCGTGGCCAAAGCCACGTCATACGTGATTGAACAGGCGACGAGCGCCAACGGCACGTACGCGGTTGCGAGTCCCGCACCGGTGTTCTCTGGCAATTCGGCCACGATTACCTACACCACGGCGGTCACTGAGTATTACGAAGTTGAGGCAGTCATTGGCAACGCGTGGACGAGTCCGCTCGTGGGCGGCGCGCTCAATGGCTTGGTAACGCCGGGCTACGTGGTACTCGCGACGTCGGCACCTAAGTGTACGAACAATTGACGTTTCAACGAGTTCGCGCACCCAACGCGATTGGAGCGCGCAACGCGGCAAGGAATTTCGTAGTAAGTAAGAGTCCAGAATTGCTGGACGCAGTGATGATAGAAAGCAGAAGAGAATGTCAAGAACTCGTCCACGCCGAACCGTGAACGTCGACGCTGCGCCTCGAGGGATTTCGAGCAAAGCCTCAGTGAAGGACGAACATCCCTTAGGTTTCTGGCGACGTAGTATTGCGCGAATCAGTCGAAAGTCAATGGCATTCAAGATACTGTCCGCCGTCACGGGCATGGCTCTCGTCGGTGGTGCGGCGTACGGCGTCACCAACTGGGTGGTCGGACTGAGCGCGGGATCGTCAGGTGAGGGCCAAGCCGCGTCCGTCAGCAATATCAGTATCTCAGCCGTGGCGTCACCCGCGGCGCCGAATCAGCTCTATCCCGGTGGTGTTGGAGACGTCGTTGCCATTATTACCAATCCCAACTCATTTCCCGTGACCCTTACGGGCGTGAACTTGCCGACGAATATCACTTATGCGGGCGGCTTCACGACGTCGAGTCTCGCCACCGCCCAGTCCGGATGTTCGACGTCAACGAGTGACGTCGTGTGGAACTTCGCCACGGGAACGTCCGGAAGTGCGCACGCGCTTTCCAGCGCCCTGATCATTGCGGCGAATGGCACGCTCACGGTGACGTTGACCAATGACGCATCGATGACCGCGAGTGCACCGGCGGCGTGTGAGAACACTTACTTTTCAATGCCAGCGTTGACGGGCGTCGCTGCGACCGGTGGCGCCGCGACGCCGACTTCGAGCCCGACGACGGACGGCTGGACCAGCTAGATCGCCGCGTCCGGTGCGATACTGAAGCGGTGGCCCTGCTACCAGATGAACTGATCGCCGGGGCCCTCCAGCTTCGCAGGTCACGCCGTAATTTCGTTGACGAGATCATGGATGCGGTAACGGCAAGTTTCGACGAACTCCATCGGTGGATGGTTTGGTGTCAGACCATGCCCACTCGTGAGGCAATGCTCACGTTCTTGATCGAAGATGAGTCGGCGTTCGACGCGGACGAAAGGTGGGGTTACTCACTCTTTGAGTGCGCGTCGGGCGAACTCGTGGGCAGTGCCGGGCTCAGAAGAACCATCGCCTCCGACACCGGTGCCTTGGAAATCGGTTACTGGGTGCGCTCGGACCGCACGAGGCGGGGCTACGCGTCGGCGGCTGCACGGGCACTCGTCGACGCGGGCTTTGCGAACATTTCGATCATTACAAAAATTCGAATCAGTATGGACGCGACCAATGAGGCCAGTGCCGCCGTGCCACGAAAACTAGGTTTCAGATCCCTCGGTGAAGTGCAGCGCGAGATCGCAGCCGAAGGACACAGCGGGTCGAGCGCGCTCTGGGAAATGGATCGACGTACGCACGACACGCAGCGTGCCGCAACATGAAGCCGCCATATTGGCGCCGATAGAATTCAGCGGTGGCCCAAGACGATGGTAGTGAGGGTCTCGACGGCCCAGAGCCCAGTGACTCGATTGACCATGGTGCGGTGTCGTCGTCCCGGGCCGAACGTCGCCGCTCAAAGGGCGGGAACCACCGAAAGTCACACACGCGTCGATTCATCTGGATTCGCCGCAGCATCATCGCCGTTGTGCTCGTGGTGGTGTTGGTTGCCGGCGGCGTGGTCGCCGACTATTTCTACCTCGGTTCACTGGTGAAACGGACTGTCGTGCATCACGTGCAGCCGCCGCCCAAGCCCGGGGCGAACGAGAACATCCTGCTCGTTGGTTCGACCACCCGGTGCGGACTGAAGGTACAGAGCGTGGCCTACGGACTGTGTTCCCAAGGCGTCACCGGCGTTAACAGTGACATCGACATGATCGTGCATCTCGACCCGGCCACGGGTGCGGTCTCGCTGCTCTCGATTCCGCGAGACCTCTTCATCCCGAATGCCCGCACTCTCGGCGCGAACAAGATTGACGCCGCACTCTACGAGGGACCGGGCCAGTTGGTCGCGGCCATTGAAGAGGACTTTGGCATCCCCATCAATCACTACGTGGAACTCAACTTTGATACCTTTGCCGACGTGGTCAATGCGCTCGGTGGCGTGCGCATGTACTTTCCTGTGCCGATCTTCGACGCGGACTCCGGCCTTAACATTGAGCGGCCCGGTTGCTACTTGCTCAATGGCGTTCGCGCCCTCCAGGTCGTACGGGCCCGGCACTTGCAGATTCAGCCCGTCTCGACTAATCACGATCCCCGAAGCTGGCCCCAGGAGGGGCTTTCGGACCTCGCACGGATCCGGCGCACGCACGAATTCCTGCGGGTGCTCGCGGCCAAGGTGGCGGCGAGAGGACTCGGCAACCCGCTGGTCGACCAGAGTCTCGCGACGGCGGTGTTACCCGATCTCACTGTGGACACCGGATTCAGCGAAGGCGAAATGGTCAGTCTGGCCAAGACGTTTGCCCACACCAACATCGCCAGCGTTCCTCAACTCACCTATCCCACGCTCGAGGTGCAAGTGGGCAGCTACCCGTACCAGGGCTACCTCTACGGTGACGTCGAGTTTCCGATTGAGCCAACGGGCGTTAACACCATCAATCAGATTTTCGGGGTCGCGAGCGACAACAACATCTTCACTGGCAAACTCCTGCCGTTGCCGGCGAACGTGACCATTTCGGTCCAAGACGGCACCGGGGTCGCCAGTCAGGCAGCCCTCATCTCGAGCCAACTCGCCGCCAAGGGCTTTGACGTACTCTCGACCGGCGCCGACGTGCCCGTCGGTTCGGTCAGCGAAACTGTTGTCTGGTACGGGGGTCCACCGCCACCGCCCAACGGCGCCTGGAACAGTCCGGCGCTCGCGGACGCCCAAGCGGTACTCGACCAATTACAGGGCCCCGCAATTTTGGGCTACGACCCGGCGATGGTCACCAAGGGCGTGTCCGTCACGGTAGAAACGGGAACTGATCTGTCAGTGAGGGCCACCGTCAGGCCGACCACGACGACCACGCTCAAATCGTCGACCACGACCACGTCAAAGAAAAAGTCAAACAAAAAGTCAACGACAACAAGCTCCGTCACCCCGACCACGACGAGTACCACGACGACGACAATCTACGATCCGCCCGGCGTGAGTGCCAACACCGACTTCAGTGCTCCCAACCCGACGAGTCAAGCGCTCGAGCCCTATGATCCGCGGGCATGCAACGCGGCCGGCACCGGGCCGTGATCGTGGTTCATTGCGTTGACGTATGACGAGTTCAGCGCTGCCGCGCGGGTGTAGCGGGGAGGACTAGCCAAGTCGCCGTGTCAGTTCGGCGACGCCGTCACCCGAAAGGTCCTCCAGCACCGCAGTTCTACCGACCATCGCGAGCACGAGTGCCTTTCCCGGGCCTTCGACCTTGGGACCCGAACCGTGGGACCACGCGAGGTCGTTGGGACTGATGGTGAGTCCGGCCACTCGCTTCTTCGAACCCAGGGGGAACCCGGTATTGACGAACGCTTGGAGGGTCGCAATTAAAGCCTCGTCGGCAACGCCGCTATTGACGCCCAGTGGTCGACAGATGTCTTCGGCGTGAGCAACAACTTCGCCCAGCATCGCCGAAATCGGGGCGGGCGGGTGATTCGTCGTGGTGACGGTGGCGCGCAGCCTCGTCACGAGCTCGCCGGGCGACAGCTTCGCGTTACGTACAACGTCGTTCTGTGTCATCACGTTAAAGCGGAATCCACTGGCGGCCAGTCTCGTCAGGAAACCGCCCGTGGTCTGTTCGGCTCCCGCGAGAACGTGTCCGGCGACTGAATGCACGTTCCAGCCCTTGCACAATGTGAAGTGCTCCCACTGTTCGGGGGAGAATGAAGCGAGCGTGTCACACAGTCGCGCACGCTCGGTGTGAATGAGACTCCACATCGTTGTTTCGTTCATTACTGACTTCCTTTCGAAGAGGTTGCGGCAACGAAGTGACGTGATCCCCAGTCACGTGCCGGAGTAATTGTCGAGAGCAAAACGCTGCCGTTGTCGATTCGCGCCCTAGGTTGTCACCCTACATGGTGCGCGTCGCGAAGTCGTTGGCGACATTGGTGGTCGTGTTCAGTTAATCGCGACGGCCGCGAGCGAAGCGTCCCAGAGTTGGGCGGCCAACATCGGGTTCTGGGCCTGTGGGCTGGCCCGACAGATCTTCCTATCCTTGTAGTACCCACCGGACTGCCAGTCATTGTCTGGTGTGGTCGTTGCCAGCCACACCAGCGTTTCGGCACCCTTCTCGGGCGAGCGCAACATGTACTTGAGAAACGACGTGTAGAAGAGCGCGAAACTGCCGCCAAATTCACTGGAAAAATTTGTGCGCACCACACCCGGTTGGTATGACACTGCCGACAGGCCCTGCTTGTGGTAGCGCCGGTTGAGTTCTTGGGAAAAGAGAATATTCATCAATTTTGCCTTGCAATACGCATCCTGGGCGCTGTAGCCGTGGGCAAGGGTGAGATCGTCGGGATCGATTGTGCCCGCACGTCGGTTGGCCAGACTGGAAGTCCCGATAACGGTGGCCTTGGAGGCAACGAGGGTATCGAGCAGCAGGTGTGTCAATAAGAAAGGGGCCAGGTGGTTCACCTGGATGGTGAGTTCAAACCCATCAACGGTGAGCAGTCGCCCGCCCATCACGCCGCCGGCATTGTTGGCCAGCACGTCAATGCGCGCTAGGTCGGCGTTGAGCCGTTGCGCGAGTTTTCGTACGTCGTCGAGATTTGAAAAGTCTGCGAGGTAGTAGGGGGCGTCAAGTTCGACGGCGATGCGCTGGGTCTTTTCTTCAGAGCGGCCCACGACGATCACCCGGTCACCGCGTGCCGTCAGGCTCCTGGCCGCAGCGGCACCGATGCCGTCGCTCGCTCCAGTGATAACGACTACTCGATCGCTCACACGTCCCCCCGCATCCGCGTCGCCGTCGTCTCGCCAAGGTTGTGAAGGCTAATGGGACGGGACATCGCCACCCTTGACATTGAAGTTGCCTAGGACGTCTCGTTGGCGCTCACGGAATCGCGCGCGACGGCCACATCGTCGTCGAGTCCCGGGGCCAGGTAGTTGATGACGTCAACAGCGCCGTAGCCGGCGTGGCCGTTGGCCACGAGACGGATCTCGTTGACGTAATCCCCACTCGTCACCAGCGGTAACTCCGCACGGCCGTCGTCGCGCACCTGGGCCAGGCCACAGGTGGCCATGAGCCCATTGCACAAGCAAATCGAACCAACGGTGTCTTCGACGAGTCCGCCTTTGCGTACGTAGGCGTCAACCGGCTCGGCGGCGCAGCGATAGCCCAGGCTTCCGTTCTCGCGCACGTAGGCCTCGCGCAAATAGCCCAAGTCGCACTTACGCTCTCGCTGCTCGTAGAGCGATTCATCCGAAATCGTTCCGGCGACCGCCGCGACCTTGAAGGGATAGCCCGTGGATGAGGCGACCATGGACGTGTGCACCGAGAGAGCACCGCGCTGTGCGCTCGCGATGATCTTTTTTCGAAGGCCGCTCTCCATACCTGACTCGCGACAGTAGGCAAACAGCGTGCCCACCTGCACGCCGGTGGCGCCCAGCGCTCGCGCCGCGCGCACGCCATCGGGCGACGTGACGCCGCCGCCAATCCAGAACGGGATGTTCAGTTGACGCATCACCTCAAAGTTGACTTCGTCACGTTCACCGTATTCGGGGCTGCCTGACGCGTCCAGCGTGATCGAGCCTCTCGGCGGCGCGTTGTGCCCGCCGGCCGTTGGCCGTTCGACGACGAATCCGTCGACCGGACCGTTGCTGCGCTTGGCGAGCGCCGTCGCCAACACGTGCGACGAGACGATGGCGATGAACTTCGGACGGCGAAGAGAACCACTCGTGTGGTAACGCGAGGGATCGAAGCTGAGTATGGGTGGTGTCGTGGGAACGCCGTCGCCCAGGGTGGCGAGCGTGAGGTCGACGGTCTGACCGTTCGCCAGTTGTTCGAGAAGACCGGGAATGTGCGTGGGAACGCCGGCGCCCATGAGCACGTAGTCAACGTTGGCCAGCATCGCACCGTAGAGAGTCGCCACTGTTGGTATCTGCACCTTCGTGAGCAAGTTGATGCCCACAACGCCATCGTGTCCCAATTTGGCGAGCGCCACTTCGACGAACGACGCCAGCACCAGCACGTCCTGAGAAAGTTGCACGTTGCGATGCGTCAGCATGGTCAGCGTGCGGTAGGGCTCGGTGGGCAGGCGCTTGGAGCGGGCGAATCGTTCCACCACGTGCTCAACCACGGAGGGCAGGGGAAAACTATCCAAGACGCGTTGCAGATCCTCGTCAATGCCGTCGTCTTGCAAGCGACGTACAAAAACATTGTCGATGGCCGTGCCCGAGACCACGCCCAACTGGCCGACGCGCGCCACGGCACGCGCGAGCGGCCACCCGGAAATGGCGATGCCCATGCCCCCTTGAATAAGCCAGGGCTGCTCCCGAGTGCTACGGGGATGTGCTTCGCTCATGTCGACCCGTTCCTAGATATTTAATCGTATATTCAAGTGTTGTCGACCTCGATGGGCGCGACTAGGGTCGTTGGTCCCATTGAAGCGGTGTGACAATTCACGTACGCACAAGGCGGGCGATTCGTTTGCTTCAGATGCGGTGGGGATCGACAATCTCGAGCGCGAGCAGGGGAGCGGAGGCTTTGTTGATTGATTCGTTGAACTCCACGCTGGGTTGACTGTCCGCCACGATGCCTCCTCCGGCCTGCACGGTCGCGACGCCGTCGCGCAGTGAGAGGGTGCGAATGGTGATGGCAAAGTCGGCGTCACCGGAAAGCGAGAAATACCCGACCGCGCCGCCATAGGGACCGCGGTGCACCGGTTCGAATTCGTCGATGAGTTCCATCGCGCGCACCTTGGGCGCACCACTCAGCGTGCCCGCGGGAAAAAGAGCGTTAAAGGCATCGAACGCGTCGAGGCCCTCGGCCAACTGGCCCGACACTTGGGACACGAGGTGCATGAGGTGCGAAAAACGTTCAACGTGCGCCAGTCGCTCGACGCGCACGGTGCCCGGTGCGGCGACTCGTCCCACGTCGTTGCGACCCAGGTCGACCAGCATGACGTGCTCGGCAATCTCCTTATCGTCGTGCAGGATCTCCTCTTCTAACGTCGCGTCTTCGTCCGGCGTGTGCCCGCGTGGTCTGGTGCCCGCGATGGGACGGGTGCTCACGACTCTGCCGTGCACGCGCACCAGCATCTCGGGTGACGCGCCGACAATCTGACTTGAACCCGTGTCGAGCAGGTACATGTAGGGAGACGGGTTGAGCGCTCGCAGCACGCGATAGAGCGTGAGCGGGTCGACCGAGGTGGGCCGGCGGAACTGCTGGCTGGGCACGACTTGGAAAACGTCGCCCGCGTAGATGTACTGCTTGGCCCGTACCACGACGTGCTCGTAGTCGGCCTGGGAGAAATTTGAAAGGTTGGCGGCAATCGAACGAATGTCAATCGAGGTTTTGGCGCTGGGTGCCGTCGCGACCAGGCGTTCGGTGGCGTCGTCGGCACGTGGCGGCGGTGAAATCAGCACGTCAATGATGTCGCGCAGTTGCGCCGACGCCGTCGCGTAGACGTCGCGGTTGTCATCGCCCGACTCGACGACGGCGTTGACGACCACGGTGGTCGAGTGACGCAGGTGATCACAAATCAACACGGCACCGGGAAAAGAGAAGTCGACGTCCGGCCACATGCCTTCGACGCCGACCCGGGGCAGTCGCTCCAAGCGGCGCACGTAGTCGTAGGTGACGAACCCCACGGCCCCGCCGAAGAAATCTGGCAGATCCGCGGGAATGTAGGTCCGATAGTGGCTGAGCAACGCACGCAAGACTTCCAGCGGACCTTGGCCACCAATGTCGCCGGGATCGACTCCTTGGACCACCGTCGTCGCGCCCTCGGTGGTCACTCGCCACTTTCGATCGAGGCCAATGAATGAGTACCGTCCCGTTTCGTCACCGAGGGCCGCGCTCTCTAAGAGAAATATTGCTCGACCCTTATTGAATCGCTGATAGAGCGATACCGGCGTCTCTCGGTCGAGCTGCAACGTTTCGTGCAGCGGCACCACGTTGTAGTCGGACTGGGTCAGGCGAAGAAATTCCTGCAGGTCGATGACGGCCATCAAGAAAGGTTAGTGAATGGGGCCAACCATCATAGAATCCTTGAATGGCGACGAGCCCTCACATCCTGGTGGTCGACAACTACGACTCCTTTGTCTATAACCTCGTGCAGTACCTCGGTGAGCTCGGTGCGAGCGTAACTGTCGCACGCAACGACGAGGTCGGTGCCGACGATGTGGCGGCCATGGATCTGAACGGCGTGCTCATCTCGCCCGGACCGGGTTATCCCAGCACGGCCGGCAATTGCATCGAGATCGTGATGCACTGCTTCACGTCCTCGTTGCCGATGCTCGGCGTCTGTCTCGGACACCAAGCGCTCGGTGAGGCCTTCGGCGCACGCATCGTTCCGGCACCGGAACTGATCCACGGTCGTTCCAGCCTGGTCGAGCACAACGGCACCGGCGTTTTTGCCGGCGTACCGTCGCCGCTCGTCGCGGGTCGCTACCACTCGCTCGTGGTCTCGCCGGAGTCACTGCCTGATGTGTTCGCGGTCACGGCGCGCTGCGGCGATCTGATCATGGGCATGCGCCATCGCGACGCGCCGCTCGAAGGCGTGCAGTTCCATCCCGAATCAGTCCTCACCCAGGACGGTTACTCGCTGCTCGCCAACTGGCTCACGACGTGCGGATCTTCAGAAGCACTGGCCCGCTCGGAGCCACTCAATGAACGCAGCGCTGAGATTCGCCGGTCACTGCCCGGACCGGCACTGACGTCCTCTAGCTGAAATTTCGCCCCACTCCGACGCGGGTCTCGACGACGTCACCATCGATCAACTCCACGCGGTACGCGGCTGCCCCCGCATCTGGGTCAATCGCCATGTCGGCGACGACCGACGTCGGCTGGGTGCCCTCGTACCAGATGCCCACATGGTCGTCGGTCGCGTGGGCCCGTGGTGGCAACACATCTTCGCGCATCAGTGTGTGTAGTAGTGGTCGCCGCTGGGCCTCGGAGTCGTAGTGCACGCCATTGGCGTACGGCAAGAATCCGAGACCGTTGGTGACGGGCCGCAGGGTTGGACCAAATGAGTCGGTGGTGCCGCCCACGTGCCAGCAGACACTGCCCGCAGAGACCCCGCCGAGGATGACACCCTGTTCCCACGCCGCGCGCATCGCGTGGTCGACACCGTGGAGTCGCCATAGCGCGAGCAGATTGGCGACCGATCCTCCGCCCACCCAGACGAGGTCGCTGCCGCAGAGCCGCTCTTCGGGATCGGCCGATGGTTGGGGGAAGAGTTTCAGTTCGGTGACGTCGCACCCGGCAAAATTGAATGCCTCGTAGGACATGGCGTAGCGCCGACTCGAGTCGCCGTCGGCAGTTTCCATTAAGCACACTCGTGGGCGAATTTTTTCGGTCGTTGATAGTGCGTCGAGCAACATTGAGCCGAGCCGGACGGACTGCTGCACCGGTCCGTCGACGTACCCTCCTGAGGTGGCCAAGATACGTGGAGTTTTCATCCAATAGTTTTACTTCAACCCCCGCCAGTTAAGTGGCGACCGCGTGATGCATAGAATTTGCGTGAAGAAGATTCGTGGCCACTTTGCGTGGTCCGAGCGGGGGTGCACGTGGCAACGGTTGAAGCAACGATTGATGACCTGCTCGACGCACTCATCGTGGACTACCCACCAGCGACGTCCAATCCGATTGAATTCATGGGCGCGCAGTTCGATCGCGGGCTGGCGTGGGCTCACTTTCCGCTGGGCGAGGGTGGGCTGGGGTTGAGCCCGGCAGATCATCTCCACGTGCTCCAACGCTTGGCCACGGTGCACGCGCCGACGGCCTTTGCGCGCAACGTCCTGGGCTACGGGATGATTGCGCCCACGATTGTCGCGCACGGCACGACCGAACAGAAGCAGCGATTCCTGCGTCCGCTGTTCACCGGCGAGGAGATTTGGTGCCAACTCTTCTCCGAGCCCGGTGCCGGTTCGGACTTCGCGGCGCTCGCCACCCGGGCGCAACTCGACGGTGACGAGTGGATTGTCACCGGCCAGAAGGTGTGGACAACGTTGGCCCACGAGGCGGCGTTCGGGTTGATCGTGGCGCGCACGAATCCCGACGTGAGCAAGCACAAGGGACTCACCGCATTCCTCGTCGACATGCACGCCTCGGGCGTGGACGTTCGTCCGCTCTATCAGGCCACCGGCGAGGCCGAGTTCAACGAATGCTTCTTTCACGAGGTGCGCATACCCGACACGTACCGGTTGGGCGGCGTGGGCGAGGGCTGGCCAGTCTCGATCACGACATTGATGAATGAGCGCGTCTCCATTGGCGGCACGGTGCCACCTCGTGGGTCGGGCCTCATCGGCGAAGCCCTGAAGATCTGGCAGCAGCGTTGGTCTGGGCGCAGTGACGCCCACGCCATGGCCGTGCGCAGTGAGCTGCTCCAATCCTGGGTGCGCAACGAAACCTTCCGCCTCACCAACTGGCGAGCGAGCGACCTTCGTAAAGCGGGCACGCCCGGACCGGAGGGTTCCGTCGCCAAGCTCGCCTTCGCCGAGGAGAATCAGCGCACCAGTGAGATGTGCGTCGACCTGCTCGGGGCCGAAGGCATGCTCTACGGCTCCAACTATCCGTTGGTGCGACCCAAGGAATCAGCGATGACGGGCGGCGACATGCGCAAGGCCTTCATTCGCATGCGCGCGAACTCCATTGAGGGCGGCACCAGCGAAGTGATGCGCAACATCATTGGCGAACGGGTCCTAGGACTACCGGGAGAGCCACGAAGTGACAAGGGCGTCGCGTGGAAGGACGTTCCTCGCAGCTAACCGCAAGTTGTAACCAGCATCGCTAGGTGAATATTGGATCGTCGGTGCGCGAGCGCTTCAGTTCGTAAAAGCCGGGCGTGCTGGCTACCGCGCACACGCCGTCGAAGAGCACACCCGCGGCCTCACCCTTGGGCGCCGGCGTCACCACGGGTCCAAAGATCGAGACGTCGCCGATGCGAATGACCGGCGTGCCGACCTCGTAGCCGACGGGGTCCATGCCCGCGTGGTGACTGGCGCGCAAGGCCTCGTCGTAACTCGTGTCGTCGGCGGCGAGCGCCAGGTCGGCGTCGAGTCCGGCGTCGGCGAGCGCACCGGCAATCATGTCGTCCACGTTCTTGTTGCCCCCAACGTGGTATCGAGTTCCCATCGCCGAGTACAGCGGCTCGACGACCTTGTCGCCGTAGCGTTGCTGGGCGGCGATCAGGACGCGCACCGGCTTCCACGCTTTCTCAAGGAACTCCACGTACTGCTCGGAGAGATCGCGTCCCTCGTTCAAGACGGCCAGACTCATGACGTGGAAGTGCACGTCAAGGTCGCGCACACTCGCCGCCTCTAAAATCCAGCGCGAGGTAATCCAGGCCCACGGGCACGCGGGGTCAACCCACAGATCAACTTGCTGGGTCATCGTCAACTCTCTTTCTGGGCGGCGAAGGCACCTAATACCGTACTGACACAGTTGGTCACGCCTACCGCCATGGGTAGGTCCAGCATCTCGTCGATGGCGTGGGCGTTGGACTGGGGGCCGAGCACGCCGGTGGCGACAAACTGCACCGCCGGGTAGCGCTTGGCCAGTGACGCGAGGAAGGGGATGGACCCGCCCTCGCCGGTGTATCCCGGCGCGCGACCAAACGCCTCACGCGACGCGACGTCGAGCGCATCGCGCAGCCATGGTTCGAGCGGCGGCGTCATCCAGCCGTCGGCCGTGACGACCTCAACCGTGACTTCGGCGCACGAGGGGACGTCAGTGGTGAGCGCCGACACGACCGCGCTGGCGGCGCGCTGGGCGTCGACAGTGGGCGGCAGTCGAAAGGAGAGTACCGCGGTAGTAAACGGACGCAGGACGTTGCCGGCGATCTCGGGCTCGGGTATTCCGCCCATGCCCACGATCGACAACGTGGGGAACCAGGTCCGGCGCAGGATGCGGTCCTCGGCCGAGTCGCCCATGAGTTCAAGCCCGTCCAGTGTTGGCAGTTCGTGGGCGATGACGTCGCCGAATTCTTGGGCGAGGGCTGCCGCGTCGTCCACGTAGTTCGCCGGGATCTCGCACTTCAGTGCGTCGAGCAGGATGTCGCCGGTGTCGGCATCCTCAACGCGGTCCAGCAATTGACGCAGGATGCGAAAGGACGACGGCACGACGCCGCTGGCCGAACCGCTGTGCTGGCCCTGGGTGAGGACCTTGATCGTGAGCGCCACGTGCAGCATGCCGCGCAGTGATGTCGTCACCCACAGTCGGTCGTAGGTGAGGGCCCCGGAGTCGAGGCAGATCATCAATTCCACGTTGTCCAAGTGTTCGGCCAACTCGTCGAGGTAGGCCTCGAGGTCGGGGCTGCCGCTCTCTTCGCTGGCCTCAATCAGCACCACGATCCGCGAGTGGGCAATGTTGTTGGCTTCCATGTTCTCAATGGCGAGCAACGCCGAAAATGTCGAGTAGCCGTCGTCGGCGACACCGCGGGCGAACAACCGGTCACCCCGCCGCACCGGGCTGTAGGGTTCGAGGCCCTCGGACCAGTCACCGAGCGGCGGCTGCTTGTCGAGGTGCCCGTAGACAACGGCCGTCGCGTTGCCCGGCGTCGTTGCGGCAATGGTGACGACCAGCACCGGCGTGCGCCCGTCCAGGCGGTGGATCGACACTTCGGCGTTCGCGAAGTGTCGTTGGCGTGCCCACTCGGCCAGCAATTCGGTGGCCAGTTCGATGTAGCCGTGCTGGGACCATTGATGGTCGTAGTCCGGCGAGAGACAGGGGATTGTCGCGTAGGTGGTGAGGGTGTCGAGCGCGTCGCGTTCGAAATCGATCAGGGAGAGGGCGGGCACGATTCGAGGTTACCGGGCACGACGTTGGAAGTGGACGGCCTCCCAGCAGTACCAGGCAACGGCCGTGCGCACGCCCTTGAACTTTTCTCCGGCCACCCGCAATTCGTTTTCGGTGATGATCTCCTCGTCGCCGTGCAGCAGGCTCCAGCCACTGCGCACGCCGAAGTCACCGACCGGCCACACGTCGGTGCGCGCGAGCGTGTTCATGAGATACATCTGTCCGGTCCACGGCCCAATGCCGCGCACGGTCGTGACCTCGCGCAGGATTTCGAGATCGCTCATGCGGCCGTGGCGCGCTAATTGGACCTGCTGGTCTCGGACCTTTTCCGCGAGGTCGACCATTGCCTGGGCCTTCGTGCGCGAGAGCCCCGCGCTGCGAAGTTGATCGACACCGACGCCGAGGATGTTCTCGACGCTGACGGAGTTGTCGCAGAGTTCGTGGACTCGTCCGTGGATGGTGCCGGCCGCCTTGGTGGTGAGCAATTGGAAGGTGATCGAGCGCACGAGTGAGCCGAAGCGTTCGTCAACGGGTCCATTGCGACGTCGCGGCGGCAGACCGGCGAGTTCGATGATTGGTGTGAATGCTCGATCGCGTTTGGCAATGTAGGCTGCGGTCTCGGCGCGAGAGAGCGGGGCGGGCATATCTTTAGCCTGACAGAATTCAGCTATTGGGTATGTAGACGCTGTCGGGCACGTTGGCGGTGGTGCGCACCACTTCGAGCAACAGCGCCTGGATGGCGCGCACCGGAGCGGACGGGAAACCGAATCGCCGGCTCGCGAGCACGACACGGCGCCGGCGCAGATTAGAGATGTGCACCGCTACGAATTTGTCGCGCAGGTGCTTGGACAGCATCGTCGCGGGCAGGATCGACGGACCGTGTCCGTCAAAGGTCATCGACGCAATCGTGCGCAGCCCGTCGACCTCAATGAGCGGATGCAGCACAACACCCTGCTCTAGACAGGCTTCATCGATCTCGCGGCGGATCGGTGTGCCGCCCAGGGGCAGGAGCAACTCGTAGTCGGCCAGTTCGGCTAGGGAAATGGACTGGTCGCTCTGGGCTATCTCGTGCTCTCGGTCGACGATGACCACCAAGTCCTCACTGAAGAGGTCCACCTCGGAGAGTTCGTCGGCGAGCACCGGCCAGGCGAGCACCGCGATGTCCAATTGGCCGTGCACCAACTGGGGTTCGATCGTGGAGTTGGAGCCTTCCGTGATGCGCAGCGCGATATGTGGGTAGTTCGTGCGCTGGGCTTCGAGCAACAACGGCACGATCCAGCGACCGGCCGTGCCAATCATGCCGAGCGAGACTTTGCCGTGGATGTCGGCGCTCAGTTCGGAGACGTCCGAGCCAATTGCGCCAATCTCGCCCAAGATTCGTCGCGCTCGATGCACGACGATCTCGCCGGATTCGGTGAGCGAACCGGTCGCTCGGTTGACCAATTCGGTGCCGAGTTCGCTCTCGAGTCGCGCAATTCTGGTGGAGATATTTGACTGCACGGTGCCCAATACTTCGGCCGCGGCGGAGAAGGTTCCGTGGTCGGCGATGCCCACCAACGCCTCGAGTTGACGGATTTCCATCTATCCATTCTATAGATGGAAAGTATCGATGAAATCCTGTTGCGAGATGAAGAATCGACCGCCATACTGTCTGGATACTTATTTAACTATTTCCCCCCGATCTAGTCATATGTAGGTTTTGCAAAAGGACCAACCTTCCCCCAGGTTGGTCCTTTTGTGTTTTCCTGGTGGTTAGCGTTGGTCCATGGCAACCCGTCTGACCGCGCGCGAAACCCTGGCGGTGAGTGCACTTCGTAGCGTGAACTGGGTCTCGAGAGTCACCGGACGCGGCGCCGGCACCGTCGCCGGGGGACGGGTGGGGCTGCGGATTGCCCCTCATTTACTGACGGCTCTGGCCCGTGAGCGCACCGTCATTGTGGTGAGCGGTACGAACGGCAAGACCACGACGACGGCGTTGTGCGTCGCCGGATGGGGCGGTGACGTCACGACCAACGCCACCGGCGCCAACATGCCGGCCGGACACGTCGCGGCGCTCGCCGGTTCCAACAGTCGCCACGTGGTCTTAGAGGTCGACGAGGCCTGGTTGCCCGAAGTCCTTGACGCAGTGAAACCAAAGGTCGTTATCCTGCTCAACCTCTCGCGCGACCAGTTGGACCGAGCCAATGAGGTTCGCCAAATGTCCGAGTGCTGGCGTGTGGCCCTTGGCACGCGCGGTGGCGATGCGGTCGTCATTGCCAACGCGAATGATCCTCTGGTGGTCTACGCGGCTCTCGACGCGCGCAGCGTGCGGTGGTGCGACGTGCCCACGAACTGGACGCTTGACTCGCAGTCCTGTCCGCGCTGCACGTTGGCGTTGGCACATTCTGGCGACGGGTGGCGCTGCACGTGCGGACTGGCCACACCCGAGGTCGTCACGACGTCGCTCAATGGTGAACTCACCGTTGCGGGCGAGCACGTGGCGCTCAGCTTGAACATCCCGGGCGAATACAACCGGGGCAACGCCGCCATGGCGGCGACGGCGCTGCGCGAGATAGGTATACGACTTTCTGAGTCGGTACCGCGTATGCAGTCCGTCACCGGGGTCGCGGGCCGCTACACCGTGCGCAGTTGGCAGGGCCGCCAGCTGCGACTACTGCTCGCGAAGAATCCGGCCGGTTTTGACGTGCTGCTCTGCACCGTCGCACCGGAACCGACCGACGTCTGGGTCGCAATCAACGCCAATATTGCCGACGGTCGCGACCCGGCGTGGCTCTACGACGTGGCCTTCGAAGCCCTGAAGGGCCACGTCGTGTGGTGCCTGGGGGAGCGGCGACTCGACCTCGCGACCCGGCTCGACTACGCCAGGGTGGAGTACCGGATCGTTGACAACCTGTCGGACCTGCCCGAAACGACCCAGCCGGTTGAACTGCTGGCCAACTACACGGCCTTCCAGGAGTGGATGTCGAGGTCGGTGCCGTGCTGAGGATCGCCGTGCTCTATCCCGAACTGCTCGGTACCTATGGCGACGGCGGCAACGGTCTGGTGCTGGCCGAACGGGCCCGGCGCCGCGGCGTCGAGGTCTCACTGGAGTTGGTGGCCATGGCCGACGAACTTCCCTCGGCGGACGTCTACCTGATGGGTGGCGGAGAAGACGGACCCCAGCGACTCGCGAGTGACCTGCTGGCGAAGAAAGGCTTTGTCGGACGCGTCAATGACGGTTCGTACGTGGTGGCCGTCTGCGCCGGACTGCAGATCTTGGGTCGGACGTTTTGTGTGGAGGGAAATGACGAGTACCAGGGGCTCGGCCTGGTCGACGTCGTGACCCGCCGCGGTGCGGTGCGGTCCGTCGGCGAGCTCTGCGTCAGGGTCGGCGACGACGTTCTCGTGGGATTTGAGAACCACGGCGGCCGGACGTCACTGGGTGAAGGGGTGATGCCTCTCGGCCGGGTGGTGAAGGGCCGGGCGAACGACGGAGAGGTCGACGGTTACCGCACGGAGCGGATCTGGGCCAGCTACGCGCACGGTCCGGTGCTCGCGATGAACCCCTGGTTCGCCGACGACATACTGGCCACGGTGCTGGGACGGGAACTGGAACCGTTGGTCACAGCCGCGGACCTGCTCTACGCGCGGCGCCGCCAGATCCTTACGGCCGGCTCGGCCGGGTGATGTTGTAGTCGCGGTTCCCGCTGACTTCCTGACCCAACGCGACCACCGCCTCTTCAATGCGGGTATTGAACCGGCGGATATTTTCTCCCTCGGCACAGAACATCGCCGGGCCGAAGGTGACCGACACGTGGTGGCGCTTCTGGTTGGGCGCCTCGAGGAACTGGGGGGCCTTGGCGTACTTGGGACCTTGCAGCAGGCCGGCGTCATGGATGTACGTCGGAACGACTGCGGCATTGGTGCGTTCGGCGAGGTAGGCCGCGCCGCCCTTGAACTCCTGGAGCTGTCCCGTAGGGGTACGGCCGCCTTCGGGAAAGATGAGTAGATTCCAGCCACGCTCGACCAGTTCCAACGCCTGTTGGGAACTGCGGCGATTGATCTTGTGCCGGTCTATGGGTATGGCGTTAAAGACAAAGACCGTCTTAAAGGCCGTCCAGCGGTCCATGAAGAAATTGTCCATCGCGGCCGCCACGACCGTGCGCTTGCGCACCGTCGTCGGTAGCGCCGTCAACACCAACGGGGTGTCGAAATTACTGGTGTGATTGGCCACCAAGATGTAAGGACCAGGTCCGGACAGGTGCTCGAGACCCTGGGCGTCGAGGGTCGAGAGGTAGCGCACGACTGGTCCCACGTAGAAGAGGTGGTAGAGATTCCTCGCGAGGCGGGCCGGGTATTGACGGCCCCACTGAGTCGGATAGTCAAGTCCGAGCTGCGTCATCTCTTGCGCGGCGGCGGTTTCTTTGGCGTATAGCGCTTGGACTCCACTGGTTTGGGGGGAGTGATGACGACGTCACCTTTCTTGGATTTCGTACGCGGTTCGCGGCCCTCTCGCTTGGCCGCCCTCTTCTCCTGGTTGATTTCGCGCGCTGCCCGTCCCGAGCCCGCGAAGGACGCGTCACCGTATTTTTGCAGTCGAAATGCACGGATGACCAGCCAGCCGCCCAGGAACAGGTAGATGAGGCCAGCGATGCCCAGCGCCAGGCCGAGAAGGAAGCCGCACACGGCGACGCCGACGCGTTTGCGCCAGTACGAGAACGCGATGATCGCGAGGCCCACGACGAAAATCAAAAGGAACTGGGGCCACCAATGCGAAGGGGTCGTTAGAACGGTCTTTTCGCAAAAGGTTTTGACCATCTTGTAACCCAGGGCGAGCGCCGCTTTCGTGCACTGCTTGGACTTGGTGAGCGGCGACGTCACGACCAAGGTCGTATTACCCAGGAGTTTGTGTATGTAGAGCGACGCCAGAAGGAGTGCAAGTGCGCCCGCAATGAGACCAACGGACCGCTCAAAGTTATCCAAGCCCATGACGACTTCTCGTGAGACGGCGGAGGGCTTCTTGGGACCGGGCCTTAATTTCGCCAGGATGTCACGCGACGGCTTCTTATTATCTGGCACAGGTGCAGGTTACAACGCCAACGAAATGAGCTGCGCTCGATTGAGGATGTAGCATGGCTGCTTCGGGCGCTTAGCTCAGTTGGTTAGAGCGCAGCCTTCACACGGCTGAGGTCAGAGGTTCGAGTCCTCTAGCGCCCACC
>Ga0182030_10001538_pt1 | contig 47711 bp, 47 predicted proteins | sample 812S3MmetaG_FD_121299 | JGI IMG/M metagenome (GOLD analysis project Ga0182030, IMG submission 121299) | Permafrost microbial communities from Stordalen Mire, Sweden - 812S3M metaG (Illumina Assembly) | ecosystem: Environmental > Terrestrial > Soil > Wetlands > Permafrost | place: Sweden...
CGTGCCTTTGAGCTTCATTCACGTGCCTTTGAGCTTCATTCGCGTGCCTTTGAGCTTCATTCGCGTGCCTTTGAGCTTCATTCACGTGCCTTTGAGCTTCATTCGCGTGCCTTTGAGCTTCTATGATGAGTCATGAGTTACTACTTGTGCGGCACAAGGCCGCGGCGGCAGTGCCTTGCTTTGCGATAAGGCCATGGCTCGCAACCGTGCGCAGCAAGCTCGAAATGCCATTTGCCCGAGACGTGCAGCAGAGCTAGCAAATACACTCCCTCTTCGTCGTAGCGCCACTCGCCATATTGCTGCGCGACGCCCCAGAGATTCCTCACGAAAGTGGCTTTGTTGGGCGCGTCGGAAGCAAGCGCTCCCACGGCGAACTTACCCGTCAACGCGGTCGAACCGCCTCCCGATGCTCCCGTGCCATCCAGTTGAAATACGCTTTGCGTGATGTTGTCGACACCCAGATGGTCGGAAAAGAACGTATGATACTTTTGGACTTGCGTCTTCATGCGCACGTCTGAGCTAAAGTTTCCTCTATAGAGGTTTACGGCGAGTGCGAGTAGAATTGCGCCGCAGTGAAAATGGTAGGTGTGACGCGGGGGCCATCATCGACTGCGTGGGGGCGCGAAGAGAGATCTCAGACGCATTCGAACATGGATCCACCAGCGTGAGCGAGACTCTGGAACGCATCGACGGATGTGACGATCGGCGCGGATCCCATGGGTCGGCGAGTCGCGGGACACGGCGATCATGTTCGATTCGATGGCGCCTTTCATTTTCCCTCGCGGCCATCCTTTCAGCAGCCTGCGCTCGATCTGCGCCACCTGCAACGCCCGAGCATGGAGGTCCAGCGTGGCGGGAGATCACGACGGAACACATGGTGATCGACACGGACCTCGACGCGAACGACGCCATAACGGCTGCCCAGCAGCTCGAAATCCTGCGAGATGTTTTCGTGCAAGGTTTTTTCCGTCGAGAGCCTCGGCCGTCGCCCCGGCTTCGTGTGATCGCCCTTCGACGGGAGGAATACATCCAATACGATCCGAGTGACCGCGGGATGTTCGTCGACGAACTTCTCTACGAGCCAGCGCTGGTCACGACGCCGGGCGGGCAATGGGGAACCCACGCATTCGAAATTCGCGCGCACGAACTCGCGCACGCGATGGCAAGTCGTTATATCGATTTAGCTCTGCAGCCTCGCTGGTTTGCTGAGGGGCTCGCGATGGCGTTCCAGACCGTCACCTATGATTCCGATCGGAACGAATTCGAATTGGGGCGCGCTCCACCCAACTTCGAATATCTCTACGAGAGTCTGGAGGGGGAACCCGATCGAATCTATTCGGCTGACATCTGGGATTGGAGCCATGGCCCGACAGACCCGTTCGATGACGACGGCCTTTACTACAGCATCAGCTGGGCGATGGTACGCGCCTTGATGGACCAGCGCCCGAACGAACTCGCTCAGTACGAGCAGGCGCTCGCGTCAGGTCGAGACGCGAAGACCGCGTGGATGGCCGTATTTCCAGACCTTGACGGACACGGCCTCGCGCGAATGGTGAAGAACTATCTGCGCCTTACAAGATTTCAGACGAGTCGGATAAGGCTGGCGGCGGCGCCCGCGCACGTCGAGTCGGCGCATGTTCTCAGTGAAGCTGACATTCTCGGGATTCGGGCGATGCTCAATGGGGGACTTCCCGCCAGCGGTCGTCGGTCTCCGTCGGAATCGCGAGCGCTTGCGCAGTCGGAGATCACAGATTCGCTTCGCCACGACGATGCGAGTCTGTGGGCGCATCTCGTTCGATTCGCGTATTTTAACGAGACACCGAACACCGCGATCGCGCGAAGAACGCTGGAAGCCCACCGCGACGATTGGCGCGCCTGGATGTGGTATGGCGCTGTCCTGGCGAATCGCGATCGGCGGATCGATGAGGCGCGCATCGCCGTACGCGAGGCGATCGGATTGGCCCCAGGGGTCCATTTCCCATTGATTTTTGCTTCTCAGATCGAAGGGATCGCTGGGAGGTGGGACGAGGCCCTGCAATTCGCGCAGCAGGCCGTGCGCCTGGCGCCGTCGAGAGTTGATGCCGTGCTCGCGTACGCTACTGCGTTAACCCGCCTCGGAAGATGTTCCGAGGCGATGAGGGCACAAGAAGGTCTCGGCCGGTCGTCGAAGGCGATGACCAAGAACTGGTTGCGCGCACTGCGCCGCAACGTCGAGGCGTGTGGCGCGAAGTGACGAGTGACCCCGGGGCGGCAGCGGGACGTTCGACGGGATGAATCCCCGCAGTGGCCATTTCCGCACCCCTTCGGGCCTTGCTCCCGTGGGATTCGATCACTATGGAATGCGGCATGCCAAGTAATCGGGCACATAGGTGGTCTACGATGGGAGCGTTTGTGCCTTTGGCCGTATCCATCGCCCTAGCGATGGGCTGCAGCGCTAAAGCGAGCTCCACCGACGTGAACAGCGGGGTGAGCGCAACCACCGCGTGCACCGATAGCGCGCACGCGACATGCATCGAGATGAGCTCGTGCACGCCGGCAAGCCTGCAAGCCACGTACGGCGATGAAGCCACCTGCGAGCTCCGTATCAAGACATCGTGCCTCAATTCGCTGAGTGCCGCGGGAACGGGTGCATCGGCAGAACTTACTGAGGCGTGCGCGCAGGCCTATGGGAGTTACCCGTGCTCGGACTATCGCAATAAGACACTCATCCCGCCGTCATGTGCGCAAGCGAAGGGATCGGTGCCGACCGGCGGAGCGTGCGAGTTTCCGGGGCAATGCCTAACTGGCTTTTGCGCAATCGTTCCGGGAAGCGCATGCGGCACGTGCGCGACCTTGCCACAGCCGGGCGATTCGTGCGCTCTGCTCACGAGCTGCGGCCAGACCTTGACGTGCACAACGGACACGCTCGTGTGCACGTCTCTCGCCGGACAAGGGCAGGCATGCGGCGCCGGGCAGCCATGCGGAGCGGGACTCTCGTGCGTGGCGCCTGGGGGAACGGGGACGCCGGGAACGTGCCAACAGTCGCTGACGCTTGCAGGCTCCGCGTGCGACGGTAGTCTGAAGTTAGGGCCAAGCTGCGAAGGCGCCATAGGGCTTTACTGCGATGGGCTGACCAAGCAGTGCGCGCTCACGACTTACGCCAGCGCGGGGCAGCCGTGTGGATACGACTCGACCGCGGGGACCAACATCCAGTGCACTGGAGGAACGTGCGAAGGGTCAGATCCCAGCGTGAAACAGCTGGGCGTCTGTGCGGCGCGCGCGCCGGATGACGGACCTTGCAGTGTCCCTGATGGCGGAGCGAGCACGCCGAGCGCGGGCTGCTTGCCCCCTGCTCGCTGTATCGCCTCCGAAGACGGGGGAACTACCTGTCAGGTCGTTCAGGCGCAGAGCTGCCAGTAACCCCTTGGAGTGCCTGCGGCTTCTGCCGCCGTGGCGGATCCTACGCGGTTGCAGCCAGGCGCGATCCATAGAGGCCCGAGGCAATCGCGTCCGCCACAACGTCATAGCAGAACGCGTGAGCCGGATTGAGATCGACGATGATATGCCCGAGACTGATGTCTTTCCACGTGCATGGAATTACGACATAGGCTCGACCGTCACGAATTGTTTCTTTGTAGCTCGCTGGGAGTAGCTGCGCGCCGTCGAACTCGGAGTCTGCTGGAAGAGGGATTGGACGGCCCTTGTCCGATGCCACGATGAGACGCGCCGCAGTCCGCCCTCGGGTTGGACAATACACAACGACGTAATACGTCGTAATCCCAATCGTAGGAAGGACTTCGTGAATCCTTACGTGTAGTTCGTCAAAGTCGAACGCGTTGGTGAGACCGTTACACGCATCCGCGACGTCACGTCCCCAGCGACCGAGGCGGAGCGTTTCCCGCGACAGCCCTCGCCGATCAATTTCCGCGAGGGCGAGGTGGCTTGCATAGAAGATCTCTTCCGCTTTATCCCGTCGCGCAAGATCGGATCGCATCGTGATCGAGACCTGCCTGCGCAGCACTTGGACGACGTCGTGGCAAACCTGTATGTCGGATCTGTGGGCTGTGCTGGTCTCGGCGAGATTCTCGATCATGCAGCGAAACGCTCCGGGTTTTGCGTCGCTCATCTCCGCCAGAAATGCGTCGAGCATTCGAGGCTCCCAACCGGATCCAGCGCGGCCCAAGGCGCCGCGTCCCGCGCGCGAGAGGGAATGTATGATGTGTTCGCGGCGAAGGACGATCGCGGCTTCAAAGCCGACTTTGAGGTCGGGTGCCGTCGAGTGCTTGGCGACGTGGCGATTGGCCGAGCAGCCGCACGATCTCCGCACAACGAGCTCTGTGTCGACCACCAAGCTCTCGGGGGCCGTACCGACCTGCGCAAGATTCAGCATGTTATTGGCCGCGAGCCGTCCGATTTTTTCGAGGGACTGACGGACTGTTGTCAGCGGCGCGGGCGCGAGCCGTGCTTCCTCCTCGTCATCGAATCCTGTGACCGCGATAGATCCCGGAACGGATATGCCCTTTGCGTCGAGCGCCTGGAGCACTCCGACCGCCATTTCGTCATTTGCGGCGACGATCGCGTCGAGGTCCTTCAAGCTCGTACCGGCAACCCGGGAGAAGCGTCCGACCGCTTCGGCACCGCTGGGCGCAAGAAAGTCTCCGACGGCAACTAGCTCGGGGTCCAGAGCAATTCCCTCGGCCTCGAGACCTTGCTGAAATGCCATAAAGCGCTCTTCAGCTTCGACATTCGCGATCGGGCCGCGCACGAAGGCGAAACGTCGACATCCATGGTCGTCAACCAAATGCGAGACCAAATCGCGCATCCCGCACTTGGAATTCGCAACGACGCTGGGAACACCTTCCATCTCGACGCCGAAGGTGCAATAGGGCAGGTTCTGAATCAGGTCCGCGCAATACGACCTGATGCCGGAGAGTCCAACCTCGTGCATGAGTGCGGCCGCAAGCACCACCAAGGCGTCGACGTTGTGTCGCCCGATGAGTTGGAACACGCGATGACGCGCAGAGGTAGCCGAATTCATCGGCACCCGTCCTCCCGCGAAACATAGGACGTTGGCGCCGGCATTGGCCGCAGCGTCCAGGATACCCGCCAGAATCCCCATTTGATAAGGGTCACTCACCCAATCCAGCATCACTCCCAGCGTGACAACCTGCCGAAGGCCCGAGGTGAGACGCCGCGACGGTACGACCATTTCCGGAACTCCCAAGTTGTTGCAGAACCGATCGCTTCGACAGTAGACGGATCTATTTCAATAGAATTAACCCTGACGTTTCCAGACATGGCCCTCCCCCGACTTTGGACTACGCGTTGGTCCTGTCTCTCGTACCCTGTGGGCGACCGCTTGGACTTACCCTCCACTCAGAATAGGGGTGAGTTGATAAAGTGATCGTCGGGTCCTGTGGCGCGGCTCGCTGTGATCCCAGCGCCCCGGCATCTCCCCCTGACGGCACAGGATGGCACGCCCCAACGCGAGATCTGCTCGGGGCATTGTGGTCGTGCGGCGGGCTCGGATATTGCGGTAGGCCATCTCCATGAATGCCCTTGTTCGCATGACACCTCATTGGATAACCGTCGGCATTGGGCTGACGTGGTTGGGCTCGGTGGCAGCGTGTGGAGGGCAAACGACAGGCGGTACGTCCGGCACGAACAGGTCGGTCGACTCGGGCGCGACGTGGATCAACGAGACCGACGGGACCTCCGCGGCGAACCAAGCGTGGTCTGGCGTCGCTTCGGATTCGACCGGTTCCCATCTGGTGGCCGTCGTAAATAGCGGGGATATCTGGACGAGATAATATGGATGATCGCCGAGTCGGCTTCGAATCGCTCTCAGCGAGGAGGGAGATCGACGGACACCCGCTGCCCCTCCCGCACGCCATGGCGATCGGCCCACCCCGCATTGACCTCGATCACCGAGACGGAAATCGCGCCCACGCTGATGGATTCATCGCTGAGAATAGGTGCTTTCTTCGCAATGCCTACGATCACGCCGCCGTCGTCGACGTAAATCAAATCGAGGGAAAGGCAGGTGTTGTGCATCCAGAACCGATGATCGGCCCGCTCGCCCAAGTCGAAGTACATGCCGCGATTCTCAGCCATGCTCGTGCGATACATCAGCCCGCGTTCGGAATCGTGAGAGGAGCGGGCAAGCTCGGCATCGATGGCAGCTCCAGCTCCTCCCGAGAAAGTGACGTGGACGAGAGGAAGCGGGTGCGTTCCGGGCTCGGGATCCACCGGGCATCCCGGGACCTGACTCGGCTGGACGACAGCGGCCGACGAAACGGCTCGCGTCGGTTCGCGGACGACGGGCAGCGACGCCGGGTATTCCTCGGCGGGCGCTCGAGAACACGAGGAAACTGCTGCTGCGAGAAGGAGTCCGAATCGACGCATGGTCGACGGAATGTACACGGACGCACGGGCGCCGGTGCTCGCTAAAGCCGAGATGCTCCGTGACACCGTCAGCAGGCGATGCGACAAAGACAAAATTAATAGGCACCGCATAGAGGCCCGGGGGGGGAGAGCCAACCTACGCAGTGCCGTTGACACGCTGTTGCGACGATCGTGCCACACTTGGCCGAATGTCATTTCAACTACTTACAAGTGCCGCAACCTATCCGTCGTTCACCCGTGCAATCCGGTAGATGTCCAATGTTTCAAAGTTGAAACGAAAGAACCTGGATCACCAAGCTCGAGAGGATCGATGTATCTCGGCCGAAACCGAGGCCGGAGCGACCCGCAAGGCCGTAAAGGTGGAGATCAGCGACCGATACGTCGGAGTTCAGCAGATAAGGTCGGTGTATTTCGGTCGAAACCGAGCGAAGCCGACGGCGAGTCGCGCGGAGCGTACTTCCTGTACGCGAGCACGCTCGACGCCGGCCTCGCGAAGGGATCGACCGAAAGACACCGGCCTTATCCACAAGCGGCATCGAGCAACAACTGTTGCTCCAGATCGTGCGCCGCCTTGCTTCCTGTTGCTGGGCTTGCACTCTCCGGTCTCGAAACCACCGAGAGAGGACAGCCCCCACCGAACATCTCATCGGCTCGCGCCCGAATGAAATACCACGGACCCATGTTCCAGGGCTCCTCCTGGACCCAAACGACGGGCGTGCCCGCGGGATACCTCTGAAGCTCGGCGGCCAGCACTGGACTGAAAGGATAGAGCTGCTCGAGCCTTACGATCGCCAAGTCGGTCCGTCCGCGCTTGCGGCGCTCGGCGGCCAAATCGTAATAGACCTTCCCGCTGCACAGCAAGATCCGAGTCACCTTCAACGGGTCGACGCTGCGATCGCCAAGGACGCGCTGAAACGATCCATGCGCGAGCTCGTCCATCGGGCTGACCGCTTCGGGATTCCTCAGTAGCGACTTGGGCGTAAAGATGATGAGCGGCTTACGCCAAGTTCGTTTGACCTGACGACGTAGCACGTGGAAAAACTGAGCCGGAGTCGTCAGGTTGCAGACCTGAATATTGTCCTCCGCCGCGAGGTGAAGGAACCTCTCCACGCGCGCGCTCGAATGCTCAGGCCCCTGCCCTTCGAACCCATGCGGAAGGAGCATCACGAGGCCCGATAGACGCGACCACTTGTCCTCCGCCGATACGATAAACTGGTCGATGATGACCTGCGCGCCATTGACGAAATCCCCGAACTGCGCTTCCCAAATCACGAGCTTTTCTGGGCGATCGAGGGAATAGCCATATTCGAACCCGAGAACGCCGGCCTCGCTGAGGGGGGAGTCGTAGACCTCGAACCGCCCCACGGACCCAGATACGACGGATCCGAGGCGCTCACCCAAATGCGACAGAGGCGTGTAGGGTTCTCCAGTCTCGGTGTCGAAAAGCACCGCGTGGCGATGAGAGAACGTGCCGCGGCGTGCGTCCTGCCCACTGACCCGGATCGAGTGTCCCTCGAGCAGCAGGCTCGCGAACGCGAGATGCTCGGCGGTACCCCAATCGAGCGGCTGACCATTGAGCGCCCGGTCACGGCGCTGTTCGATGAGTCTCAGTGCCTTCTGGTTAGGATGAAACCACTCGGGAATAACCGTCAATTCATTGAGTGCGCCGATGAGTCGATCCCGCGAAAAACGAGTCTCGACCTCCGGAGTCGCTGAATCGAGACCACCGCGATAGCTCGTCCACACTCCGCCCATCGTCTGAGGCATCTTGTGGAAGTCGCCTTCATGGGCCTCCTCGAGAGCCCGTTCGAGCTTGGACTTGCGTTCTTCGGCGATCGCAGCCGCTTCCGCCCGGGTCACGTGCCCAGCCTCCACCAGCCGGTCCACGTACACCTCACGCACCGTCGGCTTCCTGTCGATGAGCGAGTACATGAGAGGCTGCGTAAATCGGGGCTCGTCCCCTTCGTTGTGGCCGCGTCTTCGGTAGCAGTACATGTCGATGACGACGTCCTGCTTGAAGCGTTGGCGATAATTGATCGCCAGGCGCGTCACCTGAATCACCGCTTCCGGGTCCTCACCATTGACGTGAAAGACAGGAACCCGAAGCATTCGAACGATGTCCGTGCAATATCGTGTCGAGCGCGAATCGTGGGGCAACGTCGTAAACCCAATTTGGTTATTGATCACAAGATGAACCGCGCCACCGGTCGTATACCCTTCGAGCTGCGCCAAATTGAGAGTCTCCGCAACCACTCCTTGGCCCATGAACGCCGCGTCCCCGTGAATGAGGAGCGGCATCACGCCTTTGCGACGATTCCGGTCGAGTTTCGCGCGAACCCTCCCTTGGACAACCGGATTGACGAACTCCAGATGGCTCGGGTTGAACGCCATCGACAAGTGAACGGAATGCCCCGAGGTCGTGACGATATCGCTCGAATATCCGAGGTGGTACTTCACGTCGCCCGAACCCAAGAATCGGTCAGGGTGGGAATCGTCGAACGCGGCAAATACTTCCCGAACGTTCTTGTTCATCACGTTGACGAGAACGTTGAGGCGCCCCCGATGCGCCATCCCGATGACGAGCTCCTCGATACCGTGCTGGCCGGCGACCTCGATGAGCAAGTCCACCATCGGGATCATGCTTTCGGCTCCCTCTGCCGAAAAACGGCGCGCCCCGACATAGTTCTTGTGGATGAACTGCTCGAAGATCTCTGCTTCGGTGAGCTTCGTGAGGATGCGCACGAGCTCTGTATGATCGAGCGACGCGTGGTTGCGCGTCGTTTCCATGCGCTCTTGCAACCACAGACGCTGTTCGGGCTCGCTGATATACGTAAACTCGACTCCGATCGACGAGCAGTATGTCTCGCTCAGATGCTCGACGATTTGTGCCAGCGTCGCCCGGGACGGGAGCCCGGACATGCCCGCAGTCGAAAACGACTTCGTCAAGTCTTCGGTCGTGAGTCCGAAATTCGCGAGCTCCAGCTCGGGATGCACTTCCGGCGTGGTGCCAAGCGGATCGACGTTTGCGAAAAGGTGGCCGCGGACGCGATACGCGTTGACGAGCTGAGCCACTCGACCCTGAAGCTCCGTCGCGACGTTGACTGTTTCGCGTACGGCTGGATGGTCGCGCAGGGACGCATCCAGGGCCGTCATCGTGGCGCCGCCGTAGGTCATCAGCTCCGAGGGGGCCGGCGCCCAACCGCTGCCCATCCGCATGTCCACGCCGGGACCACTCCTCGGGGGGGAGATCATCGGAGCCACGTCCTCGATCGCCGCGTTGGGCCGCGAGCTCGAGGCTCCCTCGAAGAATCGCCGCCAGCGTTCTTCTACCGCGCTCGGACTTTCGAGCCACCGCGCGAACTGTTCCTCGACGTATCCCGCATTGATTCCGAACTCTTCGAACATAATCGTATTTCTCACGCGCCCCGCGCGCATGGCACGATGCCCACTGCGCCACAAGCTCGCCCGAACCTGTAGCGTCAGCTCCTCCCGCCTTCCAGGGGGCATATGGACGCATTTCGCATTCGACAACCAGCAAACCGCGACTTCTTCCCCGATCTACCCACCATAGACTTCGCCAAGCGCCTCTCGCGAGATTGGTACGCTCGGGATGCCATGGTGGTCGCACGTGCGCTCATCGGCTGCTACGTCGTGCACGACCTACCCACTGGGCGCCGAGTGGCCCGCATCGTAGAAACCGAGGCGTACCGCGGACCGCGCGACCTCGCATGCCACGCCCGGGTCGGTCTCACTCGCCGCACCCGCACTCTCTTGGGCAAGGAGGGACACGCGTACGTGTTTCTTGTGTATGGCGTAAACGAGTGTTTCAACGTGACATGCCTGCGCGAAGGCCACGGTCATGCCGTACTCGTTCGTGCTGGCGAGGCGGCGGGAGGACTTGACGCCGGTCGGCGCCTCGACGGACCAGGGCGTTTTACGCGGTCCATGGGCATCGCTCGCACCCTTGACGGACACGATCTCGATACGCCTCCCCTTTTTTTATGCCCGCGCACAAGGCGCCCTTCCATCGCGGTGACGCCTCGCGTCGGAGTCGGCTATGCGGGCCCCTGGGCTGACCGACCCTGGCGCTTCTTCGATCGCGATAGCGACCATGTCTCGAGGCCGCCGCGCAGTGCGATCGGTCAGGGCGGCCCTCCGAGAAAAGGTCGAGAGAACCTGTGAGCCTCCCCGCATCGTTCGACGCTGTGGTCACACTTTAGCAATAGGCTTGCTTGGCGCAGCGATGACCGGAATACCCGCTCCACTCGACGGCTCGCCAGAATCCATGCGGCAATTTCCCTGAAATTCCACGCCTCGTTCGATGAAAAGCGATGGTGACTGGAGGTTGCCGATCACCTTGCCCGGCGCGTAGAGCTCGATCGACGTTCGCGCGCGGATGTTCCCGTGGACTACCCCTCCCTTTACAATCACCGTAGAGACTTCGATTTCGGCGGTAACCTCCGCTCCGTCTCCAACGACGAGAGTATCCTCGCTTCGGATCTCCCCCCTGAATTTGCCGTCAATGCGAACTCTCCCCTCGAATACGAGCTTGCCGTCGAACTCCGTGCCTCGTCCGAGAAGCGCGGTGATCTCGGCCGATGGTAGCTGCTGATCCATTTGGACAATGGGCTATCAGGCCCTCGGGGTTCTTTTCAACGTAAAGCCGGATCCATGGGCCAAATTGGTACGAATCTGGGGCCCGTGCGATACTCTCCGCGATGCGTCCATGGACGCGCCTGCTGGCGCTTGCTGCTGCGTTCTGCCTCGCGCCCACATGGGGCTTCGCGCAGACGCCCGCTGGGAGCTCTGGAGCGGCGTCGGAGCCCGTCGCGGAGGATGGCGGCGACAACGCTGCCCCTTCCCCTGCTTCCGCCTATCCCGCCACGGGTTATGGCTGGTCGACACCCGCCAGCCATCCCGCGGCTGTACAGCACACGCCTGCGCCTCAGCCCGGTAGCGCCAACGCAGTGATGTCGGGCTTCGAGAAACTCGACGATGGTTCGACGCGCGTCTTCGTCGAGCTCACGAAACCGGTGACGTTCGAAACGCGAAAATCCCGCCAAACCCTGACGTACGTCCTGAAAAACGCCCACGTCGCACGCGCGAACAATCGCAATCCGCTCGTGACCTCACACTTCAAAACCCCCGTCACTTCCGCCCGACTTTCGGTCCACGGCAGGGATCTTTGGTTCGTCATCGGTCTACGCGCGGACGTGACTCCGACCGCGACGATGGAGAAGACAACCAAGGGAACTTCGGTGCTTCGTATCGACTTCGCCAAGGGCGACTATGGTGCGACATCGCCATCCGCCGAGCACACCTCCGAAACGACCACCAAACCCGCGCATTCCCATGCGCGTCGAGCCGCGGCCCACGCCGGCGAGGACTCGCAGCCGGAATCGCAGCCTTAGCGGTCGCTCCGGCTAGCGCGCTCGCCCAAGTGAGCGATCTGCCTGCCGTGTCTTTTTATGCTGACAGCGTTGCCTTGGAGCCGGCAAAAAGGACGCTCAACATTTCGGGGCATGTTCGTGTCGATGAGGCGCCTTTTTTTCTTACGAGCGATGCGATGCTCCTCCGCCGGACGCCGTACGGGGTGCTCGTCAGTGGCCACGGTCGGCTAGCATTTTGTGCGTGCCTTGGAACGCCGCTTGCAATCCGCTTCGATAGCGCAACGATCGCTCCTCCCGACGATCTCATCGTGCATGGCGCGGTCCTCGATGTCTTCGGCGTCCCTTTAGCCTGGGCACCTTCGTGGTGGCTTCGTTCGCCCGGACGAGTCGGTTTCCTCATGCCGGACGTCGCGTGGCGCGGATCGGACGGGCTTCGCCTCGGTTCGGGAGTCCACGTGCCTTGGCGCAGAGGCGATCGAACCCAGGGTCTTGATCTACGCGTCAGTGAGTACATTCTCGGAGGCGTGCTCGTCAGCGCATCGATGCGTACGACGAACGCCGAATCGACGATCGAGTGGGATCGGTTTCGGTCGGACGATGGCTTGACGGTCGGCAGTCGAGGCACGACGCGAGCCATCTGGGGATCGGACGCACCGATGGTCGCATGGGACGTCGATGCCATGCGCGGTGCGAGAGCGGTGCGAAGCACCTCGGACCTGGATGCCGCAAGTCGCCCTTTCGATCGCGCGGACGCGACCGTTGCATGGGGGACTGGCAGTTCCATTTGGATGACGGGCGTGCGAGCGGTCGCCCTGCGCGGAGGGTCACTCGGTTCGATGGGGGCAAGCGGTCCGTTTGCTGCGATTCGAAGCGGCGGTGCGCTGGGAACCATGGGCACGTATTCCGCGACCATCGAAGCCGGCGCGGTGGCCACTTCGCCACGCGAAACAACGACTTTCGCTCAAGCTGACGCCGACACTCTTCTCGCCGCGGGCTTAGGCCCAGTCGAGACTACGCTCTCACTTCATGCTGTGGGTGGACTCGCCGACGAGGGCAGCGCCACGGTGCTCGATGGCTCCGCGCAAGCTCGCATCATGGCCGGCCTTCCTTTTGGGCGTGAATTCTCGTCGCCGGATCTGAACGACCCTTGGCTGCACGTCACCGAACCACGACTGGAATCCGCCGTCTTGGCGACCGATCCCGGAGGACCTTTCCAATCGCCGCCAGACCGCGGACTCTCTGGCCCAAGCGGTGGGGCCTGGGTGATGGCAGCCACGTGGCACAACGCGCTTTCTCGGTGGGGCGCAAGAAGGTCGGTGGGGCTCGACATATCCACGGGGCTCGTCGGTGATGCGCACCGCGCCAGTCCGGAGACCCGCGGTCACTTTTCTGCGGAGGACAGGTGGATCGGAGGCGAAGGAGACTTCGCTCGCACCGCAGGAGCCAGCGGACTTGGGGGCGCATTCATCGGTCGCCTTCGTGCCGGTCCAGCTTCAGGGTTTCACCTCACGGTCCACGGGGCGGAGCGAGACGGAGTGGATCCCGTCGCGGCGCGGACCCTCGTCGATCCAGTGCTCGAGCCTGCCGGCGGTTTTCTCTCCGCCACGGGATGGACTGGAGGCGCCCGCGCAGCCATGCCTCTCGGAACGTTCTTCACGATTCGCGGCGGCGTCGATGCAGACTTAACCCATCAAACGCTTATGGCGACGTCCGGCGTCTTGGAGTTTCATGATCCTTGCCGATGCCTCGTCACTCGACTCGCGGCGGCGCACCGCCTGGGGCGGGAGGGCGACGACGTTTGGCTCACCGTGGGGGTGTGTCGCTGAGATTCGGATCCCGCAAACGCGCCCCTCTATATGCCCTACACGACGAGCGGGAGCCCACCCGCACTGGATTCGTCGAAAGTATCGAGATTTTGAATACGCACGCGCTCCGCGTGCACGCGATGATCTAGCTCGACAGCCCAATACGACGGAGCGTCGCCGCTCTTGCACCCGAGCGTGAGCGAGGGAGCTGCCAGGATATCGAAGTCATGGCCGGCTGGGTGGCGGCGCTCGCTGATGTGGCGGTGCCCGTGCATCACAAGAGTCGCCCCAATGTCAGCGAGCATCGTCGCAAACGCCCTCGCATCGTCGAGCCGCATCCCTATCTCGGTCGGCGCTCGATGACCCAAGTGGTGTTGGAGAGGAACCACGTGGTGGTGAACCAAGACGATGCGATGGCGGACTTCCTTCCACGCTCGCCCCTGCGCCACGTCGCGAAGCCATCCCAGCTGACTGCTACCGATGGCTCCGTTCTGTCGAAAAAAGGCTTTCTGTCCGAGGACGCACGAGTCGAGACCGACGATCATGGCGTCGGCCTCTGGCAGGGCCTTCTTCCAGGCCCCACAGGCTTCAAGGTTGAAATGCGCCTGCGCCGCATATTCCTCCCACCGTTCGCGTTTGGCGTCGCGCGTCGGGCGCGGCCTCGCACTGCTCGCGATAGGAAACAGAAACAAGTCGTGATTTCCCGGTATGACGAAAAGGCGCCCGCGCTGGTGCCAGCGCGCGAACGCGGCGTGGACGAGCTCCCAACCCGATCCATCGTCCGTGCAGTCGCCAGTGACGACTACGGCATCGACATGCTGCTCGGCGAGCACGTTTGCGGCAAAGAGGAGCCTGAGATTGACGTTTCTAGGGGAACTCTCGAGCAGTTTCGCAAGGGCGGCATGGCTAGGAATATTTGCGGCTAGCGCGAGCGAGCTGGTCGACATCAACTGACGTGCCCTGACGATTCCGCGTTCGACCGCGTCAGACGGTCCGCCATTCTCAGGCACTTTTGTCAGCCTATGAACGTACCCTTCGGGGTCAATCAAGACCGGAAGCTTTCGCTCTCGCTCCCCGCGTCGCACGACACGCCATCCACCTTCACTCCAGCACGTTTCGAAATCAGCTCCGGGAGGGGCCTTTCTCGAGCTCCTGCGAACGAGTCGCGAACGATCGTGAAGCGTGTCCCCAAACGAGGACACGTGGAGATCGGAAACGTGCGCTATCAGAAACGGCATCGGACGTTAGGGGCGTCAGGCACGAAAGCGCCCCCGAGCATCGGGAGCCGACAACACGTCCGTCCGATACTCCGATCTACGCCTACATTCCACCGACGATCTTGAAGGAATCACCGTCCGGCACCAAATCTAGGCGATTGTCTGCAACGGTGTGGTGCCACTCGCTCGCTTTGCGACCGCCCAGAATCTTCCACGCAGCGGCATACCTATAGTCGACAAAGATGTGGCTTGCCTCGGTGAACGTGATGCGACGGTAGCGGATCTCGTAACGAATTCCGGCGCTTTTCGAAAAATCACCGAGCAAAAATTCGCGCGTCTTGTCGTAATCCGCGTCGTCGTCGTTCTTGGTGTTACCACCGTCCTCGAAGTAGCCAGGGCTCATCAACTTGATGAGTTTCGCCACGTCCTTGTCCTCGAGCGCGTGCCTGTATACTTCGCAGAACTCGATGACGTGACGGTTCCTGCTGCTGTCCTCCACGTCGGTGTTCGGAATGTAAGCCTTGGAACACCCCGCAATGCTGAACATGGCAGCGAGCAGAATCCACGCGCGACCACACAAACAGAGTGCGCGGCAGCTCATTCGACTGAGCGCACTGTCGCGCGCGATCCGGACAAAATGAACCAAGCTAGATCCTCGTTCGCAGGGAGAGCAAAGGTTGGGCCGCAACGTCACAGACGTCATTTACACGAGCGCTACCGCGAAAGAAATCGCTCGAGCTCGCACCCGGCTGTCAGGATGTCACGTTCGCATCCTTCGGAGACACGCCTCCCTGCCGAAGTGTCAAAGCGACTCGAAGGTTATCGAGGCATCGGCATCGGGCGGAGACGAGCACTCCAGCGTCGACGGTGGGCGCGGGAGCGTGAGCGGCATCAGCGCCTTGTGACCTGCGGTCCCGTCCCCACGGGCAACAACGCCGCGGCGAAGGGATATATCCGCTACGCGTGCGAAAGCTCCAGACGGGTCGCGTTGGACGAGACTCGCCACGGATCCAGACGTCAGCGTTCCTCCTGCCAACATCTCCGTCACAGGACCGGCGTCATCGACCGCCACGACGACCATGCGTTCGGCGTCGCCGCTTTCGACAAGGACCGCGGCCGCGGCGAGAGCCTCGAGGCCTGCATGCAAGCCACCACCCACCGAAAAACATGGCCCTGTCAGGCCAAATGCACTCGAAACCTCACCGGCGACAGCGTTCGGCGACGTGTATGGAAATAGTCTTGGCCAGACGCTGCGGGCGCCGTGTTCGCGCATCTGTTTCGCAAACAATGCGTTCGTCTCCAGTGTCGCGAGCGGCGTTCCCACCACCAGCCCCGCCCCTCGGAGAGATCCGTGAGAAACTTGCAAAAGCAGCACGGATGAGAGCGCGAGCCGAACCAACTCGTCGGCTCGAACGATGCGCTCTATGGGCATGCGCAGAGCGGTCGCTAGCTCGCCCCTCGGAACCGATAGCGCCCGGTGCACGGCCCGCACGACGTATGCCGGTCGGCGAGAACGCGGGGCCGCGAAGGCGGATTCTCCCGCGACGACGATCGCGGCGTTCGAGCCTCCGAAAGCGCTGGAAAGCTTGAGGGCCACACGCGGGGTTCCCGGTTGCGTTACTTCGAGCATCCGTGCGGGGGCATCGGGATCGAGCTCTCCATCGCCCGCAGCTGCGGGCAGTACTCCGCGTCGGATGGCGTCCACGCACGTGAGAAGTTCGAGCGCCCCGGAGGCTCCCATCGTGTGACCGATTTGGGCCTTGAAAGGATGGACGACCGCCAAACGAGCCGAAGGACCCCCAAGAGCCTTTTGGAGTGCAAGGGCTTCCGATGCATCGCTGAAAGGAGTCGCGGAGCCGTGCACGCTCACGAGATCCACGTTCGAGGCGCGGGCTTCGGCAAGGGCCAAAGTCGCCGCGCGAGCGAGGCCGAGACCCTGTCTGTCCGGTGCCGTCAGGTGTCCCGAATCCGACGTCGCGCCGAAACCAAGAACGAAGCCGAGAGAGCTAGGAGACCGACGAGCCAAAGCAATTGCTGCCGCCCCCTCGCCAAGGACGGTGCCATCGCGACCGACACGAAACGGTCGTGGGGGCGCCCGAGCCGTGATAACGCGCAGGGATTCAAAGCCCGCCGCAACCAGCGTCCCTACCTCATCGTATCCACCCACGAGAACGACGTCACACGACTGCCGCTCGAGCCACCGTACTCCGAGGCCGACCGCCATTGTAGACGATGCGCAGGCCGCCAACACAACGATCGCGGGATCGAACACCATCCGAAACTCGCGCGCCGCGGCGGCGACGGGACCGAAATACATCATCCTCTCGGGATCCGAGACAGTCCCGCCGTCCGCGATCGCGTCGAAGGCTGCCTGCGCCGCACGCATGCCTCCGCTCGAGGTCCCGATGATGAGCCCGACCCTCTCGCTGCGCCACCCTGGCCGATCCCTATCGAGCGAGGCAGCACATCCACCGAGGGCACGGCGGAGAAGCGCGGTGCCGCGATCGCCGCCATCGATTCCGCGGACCCGCGCAGCAAACGGATTGCGAAGTCCGACGCCAGCGAGCTCGTCATCCCGTTCAATCGCGCACATCGCGCGGCTTCCGACGTCCCCAGCACTCACTGCGTCCCACTGTCCGCCGAGCGCGGACACCGCCCCAAACGCTACAATTTGAGCGTCGCTCACGGCCCATTCCTGTCCGCTCGATGCCCCATCCGTAGGTCGATCGAATTCCGACTTGACGCGAGGTTCTCCTCATCCCGAGATTGCGCCCGTCGGAGCACGATCGCACTTCCGCGCGACCTCGCGCTGCCAATGACAAGAGCCTCGTCCACGATTCCGGTGGCAAGTCGTCCGACCGCGATCGCCAACGTGGCTGCGCCGACCGCATCGCCTCCGCCAAGAATGGGAGCCACTGCCATCCGAGGACACGAGCCCCACATCGAATCCCCGAGAAGGCGAGCCGACGACTCGTTTGCACGCGGCAGCAGGACCTCGGTTCGCGGCCCCCGCGGGGTACCGAGCGCCGCCAACCATTTGCCGCCATCCTGTCGCCACTCGACCCAGTCGGACACCATCGCGAGCGCGCTTCCACCGCGTTGCTCCACGTCCCTCCTCCTTTCGACGACGACCGCGCTGGCGAGAGATGACGCAGGGCCCCCGTCGGGGTCCGAATGGTCGACGAATAGAGCCGTGAGAAGATCCTCGGCAAGGCTCCCCTTGGCGTCGACAGCGCCTGCGACAACGCTTGAAACTTCCCCGCATCTCACCAGCTCCAACGCCTGAATGAACGCCGCCTCGCCGCACGTCGACGGATCTGCGGTCATGAAGGAGGGACCCTCCAGGCCGAGATAGATCGACAGGTGGCCGACCAGGGCGCTCGGCGCGAGATTCGGAAACTCGGCTGGACTCGCGGCACGCGGACCGCGACCGAGGAGGCATCGCATGTACGCAGACGAGCCGGCGACTTGTCCAAACGCCCTTCCGAACACTACGCCTGTGCGATTTGGGCGCGCGCCCGAATCACGCAGGGCTCGCTCCGCCGCCACGACGGCGAGCCTCGAAGCCCGGTCGAGGCGACGAGCGCGAGCAAGATCGAGATCATGCTCCGGGACGACCGCGGTCTGCGAGTCAAAGGCCCGCTCGAGGAGGCTCGCACACTCACGCGCTCCTAGGATTCCCGGCGGACCAAACACCGCTGCACCCGTGACCACGCACGGCGACGACTCGGTCTCGACCGGCGAAGAATGCCGCGACGCACTCGGCCGGCTCGAGCGGCCCACAGCGCCATTGTGCGGATCCGCGAGCACGAGCACGCTATCCATCCCTCCGAAGCCGAACGAATTCGAAATGGCGGCCCTGACTCTCGATACGACTTGACCAACCCGCGAGACATGAACGAGGTGGATGGCGGGGTCGGGCTCGTCTAGCCCGACAGTCGGCACGAGCGTCCGGCGAGACACGACAAGGGCGCAAATGGCCGCCTCGATCGCACCTGCCGCGCCGAGAGTGTGACCTAGCTGACCCTTGCTGCTCGACACTGGAATGCGCTCAATTTCCGAGCCGAGGGATCGCGTAAGCGCAGCGGCTTCGATCGGGTCGCTCAAGACGGTCGCCGTTCCGTGCGCACTCACATAATCCACATCGCTCGGCATCATGGCAGCGCGCCGCAACGCGCTCGAGACAAGCGCCGAAATGGTCGCTCCGTCGGGCGCTGGATTCGTGATGTGATGCGCCTCGGATCCGAGCGCCCATCCCGCGAGCTCCGCTAGTGGTTCCGCTCCCCGCGCGCGAGCCACTTCGGCTCTCTCGAGGACAACAAATCCCGCGCCTTCTCCGAGGGACAGTCCACGACGTCGACGATCGAATGGGCGACACGGCTCAGGGTCCATCGCGCCGAGCGCGTTGAAGCCGCTGAACGTCAGTCGACACAACCCATCGCAGCCACCCGCGACGACCGCATCGAGCTCGACACCGCCCTCTCCGAACGCCCCCTCGAGCCAGAGCGCTGCCACGATGAGTGCATTCGCGCCGCTTGAGCATGCGCTCGATAGCGTCCGAACACGCGCGAACGGTCCGAGCGCTTCCGAGAGGAGATCCCCTGTCGACGTGAGCGGATGGGACAGAAGAGACCTCGGGATCTCGCGGGGTCGAGGCCCATCGTGCAGTCGACTTAGAAGCTCCTCGTTCTCGAACATCCCTGCGGTCGTTCCGCCGACGACCAAACCGATACGCCTTCCCTCCGCTCCGATCGCCGCGTTGTTCATCGCCTCGCGGGCCGCTATGAGAGCCATCGCGCTCGTGCGCGACCAGGCGCCGGGTTCTGCGCTATCCGGAGCTTTCACCCCGACCACTTCGGCGGCGAGATGTGTACGATACCCGTTCGTATCGAAGAGGCGGATGGGCGCAATCGCATGGTCTCCCCGCACCAGGCGCTCCCACGTGGCCTCGACGCCGATTCCTAGAGGAGTGACCAGACCGAGACCAGTTACCCAGACCCTATGGTTCACGCCCCCCGAACCTTGGCAATATGCTCCGAGAGAGAGCGCACGCTCCGAAAGATGGCTCGGCCTTCGTCGCCCTCGGGGATCGGCACTCCCATCTGTTCCTCAAGCGCTACCGCAAGCTGAAGCGCATCGAGCGAATCCAAACCGAGCCCTTCACGAAAAAGGGGGGCATCATCTGGAATGCTCGAAGGATCTCGACCTTCGAGATTGAGCTCCTTCACGATGAGACACTTCACTTCCATGCGCAGCGAATCGAGATCCATGGGACCGTGTGACGTTGAGTGCACAGCGTAAACTAGCACATACGCGGATGCATCGAGACGCTCGAATGACGGTCGAATTCGGCTCCGATCGTGCATCGTGTACACTTCGAGCATGGGGCTGCGAGCAAGCTATTCGACGGACAAAGGAGTGTCGGTCATCACCCTGACCGATCCCCCTGTAAACGCACTGACATACGAGATGCTCAAGGACCTCGACGCGAGCGTGCTCGAGGCTCGCTTCGACGACGACGTTCACGTCATAGTCATCACGGGTCACGGTGACGCATACTTTTCGGCCGGGGTGAACGCTCAGATGCTGAAGGAAGCCGGAGATAGCTTCCGTGACTCGTTCGACCTCCACGCCCGCGAGACGCTCTCGCGCATCGAAAACACTCCGAAGCTCGTCATTGCGGCTCTCAACGGCCACTGTCTCGATGCCGGCATGGACATCGCGCTCGCCAGCGATCTCAGGATTGCGCGGCAGGGCACGGCACGGCTGGGCAATCCGCCCGCCGAACACGGCGGAGTGGCGCGACTCGTGCGGGCGGTGGGACACTCTCACGCGCTCGCTTTGGTCGCATCTGGAGCGCCACTGTCTCCCAATGAGGCGCTCTCGGCAGGCTTGGTCCACCACGTGTGGCCCGCGGAAACCCACGCTCTATTTCTCCGTGCTGTGGTCGACTACGCCCACGAGCTTTGCCCGCCTCATCCGGGTGCGCAGGCCGCGGCTTCGTTCAAGCGAGCGACGCACCATTTCGGTCGCGAATGATGACCCGTCGCTACCGCAACGCCGCCGCAACGCGCTCAATGATGGCCAAGTCATCAACGCCTTCCGCCTCAGCGCGGTAGCTCAGAACGATCCGATGCCTTAGAACGCACGCTGCAAGGGCTCGGACGTCGTCGACGTCGGCAGCCGCTTCCCCTCGAAGAGCAGCAACGGCCTTGGCCGATAGCACGAGCGCCTGGGGTCCTCGCGGTCCGGCACCGAACCGCACAAACTCGCGGACCTCTTTCGGCGCTGTAGGATCGCTCGGACGAGTCGCACGCGCTAGCGCAACGGCGAGTTCGACAGCAGCGTCAGTCACCGGGATTCGCGGTACGAGGCTCTGGAAAGCGCAAACCCTCTCGCGCGTGAGCACCCGGGGAACGACCGGCGGAGCAGCCCCTGTCGTTCGCCTCGCGATTTCCTTCTCCTCATCGACGCTCGGATACTCCACGTGCGCTTCCAGCAGGAACCGATCGAGTTCCGCCTCGGGCAATGGATAGGTCCCCTCCTGTTCGATCGGATTGCGGGTGGCGAACACGTGGAAAGGATCGGGGAGCACATGGGTCTCGGTACCCACCGTAACGACCTTCTCCTGCATGGCCTGGAGAAGCGCCGCCTGAGTCTTTGGTGGGGTCCTATTGATCTCGTCGGCGAGCACGAGATTGCGAAATATGGGCCCGGGCAGAAACCGCAGCGTACGCGTCCCCTGCCGTTCGTCGACGACGTCGGTGCCCGTGATATCGGCGGGCAGCAGGTCCGGCGTAAACTGCACGCGACCGAACGACAGCTCGAGCGCCTCCGCAAGCGACGAGATGAGGAGCGTCTTGGCAAGCCCAGGAACACCCACGAGAAGGGCATGGCCGCGAGCAAGAAGCGCAATGAGCATCAGTTCGACGATGGCGTCCTGCCCGACGACTCGAACGGCGACAGCTCGCCGAATGTCAGCACATGCCAAGCGCACCTGTTCGAGGAGCTCAACATCGCTCGCGGCTCGGATGGGTGGGACCTCGGATTCTATCGATTGCATACGGCGGTCTCGCGTTCGTAGGACGCGCGAGGTGTTCGTGTCAAAGGCACCCCCTGGCACCCTCCTCGCAGGTAGCTGAAAAAGGTCGATAAGGGACTCGAAGCAAGATAATCGTCCCAGTATGCATCACCCGGAGGGGATTCCTTCCCCGAGCTCGTTCGTATCGATCGCGCGCCGAGAGTTGGACGCATCCTCCTCTTGGTTTCGCGCTATCGCAGTGATTTCGGCCCCGATCGCAGGGTTCATCGTGATTTGGCGATCGGTCCGAAAGCGTTGGGCGATGCGATGAGTCCCACCGGTACACGCGGTTCCGTCGCCCTTCGACGAGTCTTGGTCGGCATGCTGCTCGGCGTGGCGGTATACGGCGCCTTCGCCGTGCATACGGGCCTTGCGAAGATGGGCGATGCGCTCGCTCGGTTTACTTGGGGGTCGTTCGCCATCGCCTGTTCGCTCGCATTCGGAAACTATCTCGTCCGATGGCTGAAGTGGGAGTTTTACCTTGCCCGCCTTGACATCCGCGGTGTTGGCAAGGTCGACAGCTTGCTTACATTCCTCAGCGGATTCGTACTTACGGTCACTCCTGGCAAAGTCGGAGAGGTGTTCAAATCGGTCGTCCTTTTTGAAACGCACGGGATTGCTGTCGAACGGACGGCGCCGGTTGTCGTCGCCGAGAGACTGACCGACGTCATAGGCATCGTGGTTCTCATCGTCGTCAGTTCTCTGGGATTCTCGGGCGGTCTCTTCTGGGCCGTTGCAGGGACGCTCGCGGTGGTCACCGTGCTCCTGCTCGTGACAAGCACCCGCGCATCGCACGCGATCATTCATTTGATAGAGCGCCTGCCGGGCCCGTTTTCGCGTCTGGGTCCGAAGCTTCTCGCTGCCTACGATAGTTTGACGTTGATCCTCCGACCGGCGAACCTCGCGATCCCGACGTTGCTATCGATCGGCGCCTGGTCTCTGGAATGCGCATCTCTCTGGGTCATTCTTCGCGGTCTCGGTGCCCCGACCAGCTTCGAGCTCGCAACCTTTTTCTATGCAACGAGCACTCTTGCCGGAGCGCTCGTTCCCGTCCCCGGCGGCCTCGGCGTCACCGAGACTTCCCTGCGTCAGCAGCTCCAAGAGCTCGGACACGTGGGGGCCACCGCGAGCACCGCGGCGATGATTCTCGTTCGTTTCGCTACGCTCTGGTTCGCGGTGCTGGTCGGGTTTGTCGCGCTGTCGGTGCTCAAGCAGCGCTATCGAACACTATTTGCGGTGCCCAATGGGCTTCCGAACACCTCGAGCGCCGAGCGCGCCTCGCAGTAGTCAGGAGGCGCCGGGACATCGAAGCGAACGCGCTCGCCCGTCGTCGGATGATCGAAGCCGAGCACTCTCGCGTGGAGTGCCTGACGTCCGAGGCGATCCGAAGTCTCTCGGACATTGGGATCTGTCGGAGCCTTGCCATATAGGGGATCACCTAGAACGGGATTTCCACTCTCCGAAAGGTGCACTCGAATCTGATGCGTGCGCCCAGTCTCTAGCGTGCACTCAACCTCCGTGGCCCCTCGCAGCGCCGCGACCACACGAACGTGGGTCACCGCATGTTTTCCAGATCGCACTCGCGTCGTGAAACGGTGGCGGTCGCGCGGGTCGCGCCCATGAAGGGTGGAGAAGGTGCCCCCGGACGCTACGCCGACGACGATCGCTTGGTAAACTCGCTCGATGGAATGCAATTGAAATTGGCCTTTCAAGCGTTCTCGAGCCGCGGGGGTGCGCGCTACGACGAGCACCCCGCTCGTTCCCTTGTCGAGGCGGTGGACAATCCCGGGGCGAATGCTTCCACCCGGCTCCGCGTCGGAGAGGAAATCCTGTCGACGAAAGAATCCGAGCGCCAATAGGCCGTTCACCAGAGTCCCGTCTTCGTGACCGGCAGACGGGTGAACGACCAACCCCGCAGGCTTATTCACTACAACGATCGCATCGTCGAAATGCACCACGTCGAATCGAACTCCGGCGTCCGGGAGGGCGGCCGTCTCGGGCGCCGCCATCGGATATGCCTCGACTAGCTCACCTGGGCGGACTCGGTCCGAAGCCGCAGCCCGCTTGCCTTGGACGCATACGCGCCCCTTTTCGATCCACCGCTGCACTTCCGCGCGCGAAACGCGCAGCGCTCCAGCCACGAAGCGATCGAGGCGAACGCTGCCACTCTGTTCGTCCACTACGCAACGCACGACCGACGAGCACGCGTCCCCCTCAGGCGGTGAGCCTGAGTCGGTTGCGCAATTCAACCCAACCGGCAGCGTCAATCCGTCCTCGTGTTGCGCGCCCCGCCCGGTCCTTCCGGCTGCGAATTGTTGGCAGTGTCTGTCGATAATCTTCCCAGGAGGTGGCGAGCTCACCAGAGCTTCGACTTGATGTGCCCCTTGGCCTTCACGAGGATATCGACAATCGCACGGTCATAAAAATTCCGCGGGTAGAGCTCAGGTGATACGCGGCGCTTGAACAGGGCACGCCCCTCTTCGACCTCCTCCGCCAACACCGTGAACAGGTCATCGTTGCGAATCCCGGCGACGATCTTGTCCTCGTTGTAAAGCGACAGATCACTGGCGATCGCGCGTGCGAGACGACGGGCGGCTTCCTCGGTCTCGATGAGAGGCATGGGATGGATAGAATCGCGCAGCTAGCCTCCGCTGTCAAAGTGGTCCTCGCGGCGCGCATCGGACCGACGCCATGATAAAAGGCATCCAAAGCGGTTTGTTCAGGTCGCCGAGCTCTGGTAAGAGCCGACAAGTCCCCTTTCAATCTCCCGCCCGGCGCTTAGAGTACCCGCGCCCACTGCCACGCCGCACTCACAGCTGCGACTCCCCGTGCTTTCGCTGCCGTACCCACCCAATGGCATTGCGTACCATTTCTCAGGCGATCGAAGATGCGGCGGCGGCTGAGCCGACGCGCGGGTTTCGTTTCGTTCCGGAGACGGGAGTGCCCGGCTTCGGCGGTCCGTCTCCGGGGCCGGCGGACGGCGGAGAAGCGTCGTTCTCCTTTGCTGCCATAGAGCGGCAGAGCGCTCGCACGGGCGGAGCGCTTCAGGCGCTCGGGCTGCGAAAGGGAGACCGGCTCGCCATCATTCTCCCGAGAAATGACGATTTCGTTCTTTGCTTTCTCGGTGCGCTTCGAGCCGGCATCATTCCCGTCCCGGTGTACCCGCCGATGGCGCTCGGACAGCTTCAGACCTACCTAGACAACACTCGACATATCGTCGCGAAGAGCGGGGCACGAGCCCTCGTGACCACCTCGAGAATCAAGCGTTTGCTCGGTACGGTTCAGGCGGCGTGTCCGGAGCTCGAACAGGTCGTGGCCGTCGAGGGAATCAGGGACTCTCACGAACTGTTGCGCCCAGAAAAGATTTCGCTCGACGATGTCGCATTCCTTCAGTTTACGAGCGGGTCGACGTCCCGCCCCAAGGGTGTCGTCCTCACGCACGAGAATGTCGCGGCGAACGTGCACTGCATCATGACGCACGGGCTGCGCCTAGGAAGGGACGACGTCGGAGTGTCGTGGTTGCCGCTCTATCACGACATGGGGCTCGTCGGCTTTCTTCTTGCGCCACTCTATTTCCAGATTCCCGTCGTGCACATTCCGACGCTGCTCTTTCTCAAACGCCCGATCACGTGGTTTCAGGCGATAGTTCGCCACCACGCCACGACGTCCTACGCTCCGAACTTTGCCTACGGACTTTGCGTCAAACGTCTCCGAAGCGGGGACCTGACGGGCATCGACCTGTCCAGCTGGAAAATCGCCGGATGCGGCGCCGAACCAATACGGCCTGAGACGCTCGAGAGCTTTGCCAAAGCGTTCGCACCGTGTGGATTTCGTCGGGAGGCGTTTCTGCCTTCCTATGGGATGGCCGAAGCGTCCCTCGCGGTGACGCTTGGCGAGCGCGGCAAGGGTCCAACGATCATCTCCGTCGACGGGCCTCGACTATGGGAGACCGGGCAGGCTCATCATGTCTCGGATGATGCGGAGTCGGCGATACGCCTGGTCTCCTGTGGCCTGGAGTTTCCGGGGCACCTCATTCGCATTTTCGCACTCTCGGACGAAGACAGCGCCAATCCCCTTGCGGAGCGAAACGTCGGCGAAATTCGCATTGCGGGACCGAGCGTGATGGGAGGGTACTGGCAAGACGCGGAGCGGACGCGCGACGCATTCGCCGGGCCGTTTCTGCGCACCGGAGACCTCGGTTTCCTCGACGGCGGACACGTGTACATCTGCGGCCGAAGCAAAGACATCATTATTGTCAATGGGCGCAACTACTATCCGCAGGATATGGAGTGGGAAGTAAGTAAGGTCGCGGGCGTGCGCAAGGGCAACGTCGTCGCGTTTGGTGCCAGGGATCCGAGTGGACTCGAACGGGATCGTGAGCGAGTCGTGCTCGCGTTCGAGGTTCAGGAACCGGAGCGATTGGCGCAGACGTCTTCGTTGGTCGGATCCGTACGGGCCGCGGTTCAGGACGGCCTCGGGCTCACAGTGGACGACGTCGTGGCGCTTCCGCCGGGAGCTCTGCCCAAGACGTCGAGCGGCAAACTCCAACGCGGACTCACTCGGGAGCTCTACGAAACTGGCGTACTCATGGGTCGATCATCGAGGCGAGACGCCGGGCCCATCGATCGCGCAAAGCAGACGGCGGCCAGTCAGCTGAGCTATCTGAAACTTGCTGTTCTTGGTTCAAGGCGCCCAAAAACCTAGAGAGCGGTTGCCTGGAATCTTCGCGCATGGACGCTTCCCAAAATGGGGGCCGTACCCCAATCATGATAGTGCCGGTTCGTCAACGTAAGGAGGCATGATGGCCAAGTCACTCCAAGGGACCAAGACTCACGCAAATCTAAAGGAAGCGTTCGCTGGAGAATCGCAAGCGAACCGACGGTATCTCTATTTCGCAAAGGTCGCCGACGTCGAGGGTTACCCCGAGATTGCGGGCAACTTCAAAGAAACTGCCGACGGTGAGACCGGGCATGCGCACGGACATCTCGATCACCTCAAGGCTATCGGGGATCCGGTGACCAATCAGCCCATCGGAGGCACGGAAGCGAATCTCAAGTCCGCCATCTTTGGCGAAACCTACGAGTACCAGGAGATGTACCCGGGCTTTGCGAAGAGCGCACGAGCGGAGGGTTTCGACGACATCGCCGAGTGGTTCGAAACGCTGGCGAAGGCTGAAAAGAGCCACGCGGGAAGATTCCAGAAGATGTTGGACCTTCTCAAGAGCTGATATTGCCGGCAACATGACCTGGCGCTCGGAGCGCCGTTGCTCGTTTCTGCGGCGGGGCTCCGGGGTCGCCTTCTGGCAAGAGCATGAGCAAGATCCAACTCGTTCCGAAAGAGCCCCCGGCACTCGATCCCATGGAGGATCGCTACTGGAATCCACGCGATCTCGAAGACGAGATGCGCCGCACTTTCGAGGTCTGCCACGGTTGCCGAATGTGCGTCGGGTACTGCGGCACGTTTCCTGATCTATTCACGCGCGTCGACAGGGACATCGAAACTCGGGGAGCATTGGGCGCCGAGCTCCTAGATGCAGAGGCTTTCGAGCGGGCGACGGAGCTCTGTTGGCAATGTAAGCTCTGTTACATCAAATGTCCGTACACCGCGGATGAGGGACACGCTTGGCGACTCGATGTACCGCGTCTCTTGATGCGTGAGAAGGCGCAGCGAACGCGACGATCTGGGCTCTCGATTCAGGACAAGGTGCTTGGCGAACCCCAACTCCTTGGACAATTGTCAGCGGGCCCCTTGGCGCGAGTGGCCAACCTAGTCAACGCAAGCCGACTCGTGCGAAAAACCATGGAGGCAACGGCAGGCATTTCGGCAAGTTTTCCTCTGCCGCCCCAGGCAGAAACCACGTTCGCGCATTGGCTCGCGCGCCACGAACCACTCGACGGAGCCGGAACGCGAGGAACGGTGGCGATGTTCGCGACATGCCTTGGCGACTACAATTTTCCACGCATTGCAGCGAGCGCTGTGCGGGTTCTCGAGCGCAACGGCTGGAAGGTCGTGCGTCCCGAGCAGACGTGTTGCGGAATGCCCAACCTCGATGGGGGAAATGTGGCCGCCGCGCGGGCGAAGGCGCAAGCCAATGTCTTGTCATTCGCTCGTGAGCTCGACCTCGGACGAACGATTGTCACGATACAGCCAACATGCGGGTATATGGCAAAGCACGAATGGCATATTCTCGAGCCGACGGACATCGCACGTCGTGTATCAAGCGCAGTAGTCGACATCATGGAACTACTCGACATGCACCGTCGCGACAAGACGCTCTCCCGAGACTTCTCCAAGGGGCTCGGGAAGGTCGCCTATCACGCGTCTTGCCACCTCCGCGCTCAGAAAATAGGATACCCGGGATTGCGAGTATTGAATGGCATCCCCGACACGCAAGCTGAGATCGTCGAGCACTGTTCGGCTGTCGATGGAACGTGGGGGATGAAGGCTCAGCACTATGAGATGGGCCAGCACTACGCAAGAAAGCTCATGCGCGGAATCGAGGCACTCGAGCCGGAGCTCGTCGTCAGCGACTGCGCGCTCGCCGGATGCCGAATTAGGGGAAACTCTCGACACTCCCCGGTTCATCCCGTCGAAGCGCTCGCGCAAGCGTATGGGATCGCTCCTGACATTCGCTGAGTGGGAACCTGGATGAAACCGATTGACCGCGGCGAGCTTCTGGGAATTGCGGAATACGAAGCGATCCGAGAGCATTTTCGCGCGCGAGTCGTCGCCGAGAAGAAGCTCCGACGCGTGAGCGTGGGGCCCGCGGTGACGGTGATATTTGAAAGCCGCGATACGGTCCTGATGCAAATCCAGGAGATGATCCGGACTGAGAGAATCACCCGGCCAGCGGGCATCGAACACGAGCTCGAAACGTATAATGAGCTCGTGCCTGGCGACAAAGAGCTCTCCTGCACAATGATGATCGACGTGATCGACAAGGTCGAGCGGGACGCATTTCTACGCGATGTCCGAGGAATACAGCAACATGTGGCTCTCGTTATCGATGGCGAGCGAATTGGAGCCCGATGCCCTACAAAGGACGACTCGGGCGACGAGCGAGCCGTGGCCGTGCTCTACTTGAAGTTCTCGATACCGGACCGCGCTGCCCAGGCGCTTCGCGCCGCGAACGCCCACGCAACCCTTCCCGTCGAGCTGGCGATCGACCACCCGAACTATGCGGCGCGCGTTCGCCTACCCCGTTCAACGGTCGCCGAGCTCGCACAGGACCTCGACGCATGACGGCAATTCAGCCTTGCTCTGGCAGCTGAATCGATCGCTCTCTCACCAAAGCCGCCAGGTCGAGCCCTCGCGCGCGTACACGGCGCGTATACGCCACCATCCACACGCCGTAGAAAAACAGGGCAAAACAACACCACTGCGCCGGGGTGAGGCCGCCATACCGACTATCTCCTCCTGCACTCTCGGGAATTCGCAAGAAGTCCATGGTGAACCTCACCGGCGCATAGGCGAGCGACACGACAGCCGCGTACGTCCCCACGGTGAGCTTTCGCCTCCACGTCAGCGCAACACACCCGGCGAGCACTATGGTGAACAGAAGTTCGAGGAACCCGAGATCGAAGCGCGGGTCGTGGCCCACAATGAATTCGATGAATCCGAAGTGGGTCACGCTGCCATCGCCGGGCCACTTGGGATACGCGACTGCAAGCCACGTGTTCGCCGATGCACGCGCGCCAGGGTGGTCATGGACCGATGAGCATCCCATGCGTCCGAACATCCATGCGATCGGAAAGACCGAGAAGACGAGATCAGCAAACGGCAGAATCGGGTAAGGGTTTTTTCTCCGTTTGAACGGACTCTGCTCGACGTCGAGATACTTCCAAAGGAGAGCGCCCACGAGCGCTCCGACGAAGCCGCCGAACGAGCTCAATCCTTCCCACACCATGAGAAGTGACCACGGCCGCTCAACGACTTCTCGCCAGTGGTAGAAAAGGTAATCAAGCATATGGGACAGTACGAAGCCCGAAACGAGAATCCACGTGATGAACGAATTCAGGGCCACGAGGTCGTAGCCAAGCTTTCGCGCACGCCACGTGGTGATGTTCGTGCCGACGAGAACGCCGGTCGCGACCAGAATGCCGAAGGGATGCAGAGGCACCGGGCCCAAATGCAGATCGGGGATGTGGATGTACGGGATCATCGCGGCTCGCCAGCGAACGCATATCGCATCCGCGGAGTTCGCGCACCGATCAATCTCTAACCGTCCCGCCCTGACCGAGCCAAGCGCACCTTCGGCTGCGCCCCCAGAAGCGCGAGCTGCCCGCAGGCTGCGTCGACATCCTCCCCTCGCCGACGCCGAATGAAGCAAGAATACCCGGCGTCGCAGAGAACCCGCTGAAAGGCGAGAACTCGAGTCATCGAAGGCGGCCCGAGGTTCGACGCAACAATCGCGTTCATCGGGATAAGGTTAACTTTCACTGGAATGCCACGAAGAAGTCGCGCCAGCCTCGCCGAGTCGGTCGCGCTGTCGTTCTGTCCAGCGATGAGAGTGTATTCGATCGTAATCCTGCGGCGTTTGCGGAGCGGATACGCTCGCAGGGCGTCGAGAAGCTTGCGAAGCGGATACTTCGAGTTGATAGGCATCAGGCGAGACCGGGTTTCATCGTCCGTCGCGTGAAGCGACACGGCCAGACCGATGTGACCGTCGAAATCCGATCCAAGCCTTGCGATTTCAGGCACAAGGCCGCTGGTCGAGACCGTGATGCGCCTCGCCGATAGATTCACGCCCTCTCCATGCGAGAGGAGCCGGATTGCCCGAACCGTAGCGTCGTAGTTGTGGAGAGGTTCTCCCATTCCCATGAAGACGACGCTTCGGAGTCTCTCGCCAGTTTCGAGCTGACACCGACCCGCGAGCACCTGGGCTACGATCTCGTCCGCTCCGAGGTGCCGTTTCCATCCCGCGACACCGCTCGCACAAAACGAGCACCCCATCGCGCAGCCGACCTGGGTCGATACGCACTGAGCCACTCGCACGTACCCCTGTCCCGTGGCGTCGTTGGCGTCATCTTCGTCATCTTCGTCATCGTCGTCGCTGCCGAATTCGCCTCTGTCGCCGTCGAGCGAGGGCAAAGGAGACGGCAGCCTTTCTTTCGACCCGGAAAACTCCGGAATGAGAACGGTTTCGACCGTGGCGCCATCTTCAAGCCGCGCGAGGAGCTTTCGCGTTCCATCTCGTCCACGACGCACGTCGGCGACCGTCAGCACCTTGTCGAGTCCGAACGAAGCCAAACTCTCTCGCACATGGAGAGGCAGGTCCGTCATCCGATCCGGCGTCAATACCCCGCGCGCGTGAATCCACCGGAATAGCTGGTGGGCATGAAACGGCCGAACGCCCAGAGACTTCAGTGCCCCACACCACTCCTCGGGCGACCACGCCAAGGGAGACGTCGGACGGCTTGCAGATCCCGCGACCACGGACCTTATGTACCTCGGGGCTCAGACATGCGCTCGTCGCCGGTCGCTCCCGTGAGTTTCGCCGCCCTCACCTGCTCCTTTGCCTGCTCCCAATACACGTCGAGAACCTCGAGGGAGAGCGGTTCCGCACCCGCGTCGCCCCATCCACCGTGACGCTTGCGCACCTCCAGTTCAACGAGTGCGAAGCGCGCAGTGAACTTGTCGATGGTTCGCCTGAGTGCCCCCTCTGCGTCCACGTTCACATGCCTGGCGAGATTCACCAGCGCAAACAGCGTGTCCCCGAGCTCTTCTTCGATGCCTTCGGCGTTGCCACACGCAATAGCGGCGTCGAGCTCGCTCAGCTCCTCGGTCACCTTGGCCCTCGAACCCTCGGAGTCCTGCCAATCAAAGCCGACGCGAGACACCTTCTCGCCGACGCGCTGGGCTCGCGTGAGCGCCGGCATGCTGCGTGGAACTCCAGCAAGAACGCCGCGAATCCCCTTCTCCTTCGCCTTGAGCTGTTCCCAGTTGCGAAGGACCTCATCCGCGGTACTTGCGTCGAGATGACCAAACACGTGCGGATGGCGATGCACGAGTTTGTCGACGATGCCGCCGACTACGTCGTCCAGACCAAAACTGCCTTCGCGTCGGGCCAATTCCGCCTGAAACACGACTTGGAGGAGCAAATCGCCGAGCTCCTCACGCATCGCGCTCCTGTCACCGGAATCGATCGCATCAATCACTTCGCAGGCCTCTTCCAGCGTGTACTTGCGAAGCGATGCGAACGTTTGCTCTCGATCCCACGGACAGCCCCCCGGGTCCAATAGACGCCGCATCACGCCCACCAGACGGGCGATCGTCGCGCCGTCTTGTCGCTGGATTGGGGGCACGGGTCGCGCGACATCCTCATCGAATGGCTCGAGCTCGGACGCGATGACTTCACTACTATCTGCCATGGCTGCCGGCAGGCTACATTGCTCCAGCGGAATGTCGACTCAGCCCTCGCCACTGCCGATGCCACCCACCAGCCCAGTATTCAGGAGGACAGCCGCGATCGCTGTGGCGTTCGGTCTCGTAGCCCTCGCGTACGTATTGCGTGGAGTCCTGCTCCCGCTCTTTTTTGCGTTTTTCGTCGCTTACGCGCTCGATCCTTTCGTCGACTGGCTCGCCGCCCACAGCGTTCCCCGTGCACTCGCGGCCATCCTCGTGATGATCGCTCTACTCGGAGGACTTGCGGCGATACTTGCTTACGCCGTGCCGATGTTTGTTGTCGAGCTGCGCAGCGCAGCCGGCGATTTGCCGTCGCAGCTTCGTGGCTTCGAAGATCGGATCGAACCGGTCATTTGGCAGGCATTCCACGTGAGACTCCCTCACACGATGGGGGAGCTCGGCGTCGAGATGCGTGACAAACTCTTGTCGCTCGGCCCTAGCATGCTGCCTACTGCCGCAGGCGCTCTCTTTGGAACGCTCAGCTACGCCGCTGTACTGCTGAGCGGTCTGATCATTCCGGTATTTGCTCTCTACCTACTCATCGATTTTGACCGCATCGTTTCCCAGGCAGCTACGCTGGTGCCGCGCCGCTGGTATCCGAGCGTGGCTCGGATCGCTCGCCAAATTCATCGGACGCTCGGCGGCTACGTACGAGGACAGCTGACGGCAAACATCGCATTGGGTGCTCTCTATGCGACGGGGCTTAGGATTATCGATATACGTCTTGCAGTTCCCATAGGCGTACTCACGGGAATGCTCGCGTTCGTTCCCTACATTGGATTCGGCTGCGGACTGACCCTTGCTCTCACGATCGCGACTCTCGATTGGCAAGGTCCCGGACGCATCCTTGGCGTCCTCGCGGTGATGCTTGGCGTTCAGCTCCTCGATGGATTTATCGTCACACCTCGGATCGTCGGACGTGCGGTGGGGCTGGCCCCCATCGAAGTTCTGCTTACGATGATGGCAGCGGGCACGCTGTTCGGATTTCTTGGGGTACTCCTCGCTGTCCCCATCGGAGCGGTCGTGAAGATCTTGGTGCAGCACGCCGTAGCCTGGTACCTAGGTTCTCGTTTCTATTCGCGCCCCTCTAGCGACGGAATGTAAAGGAGAAACGGGGGCGCCACCGTTTTCTGGCTTTCGCGGAGTCCCTCGTTGCATAAACGCCATCGTGACTCACAAGCGACAGATTGATCTACGCAGGACGAGTGGACGATCACGACGGCTGGTCGCGGCACTGGTGACCATCGTCCTCGCTGTCGGGGTCTCCGTAGCCCAGAACTGGATGCGCACTGTCGGCGCGAGTCCGGAAAGCAAAACGCCCGATCCGACCGTCAGACCCCAGGCACGTTCGGCCGGAGCGTCCGCTCAACACTCGCGATTGCAAAGCCATGCGTGCGGCGATGGGCGAACGATGACGATCCATTTCTATGACGTCGCCCAGGGGCTCGCGGCTCTGGTCGTTCTGCCCGACGGCCGATCCATACTCGTCGACACAGGCGATAGCCCAAGACGGTCCGGATGCGGCGACACATGCATGGCTGCCGATCGACATCTCATCGACGCTCTACGGACAGACCTTGGCGGCGCCCCCATCTCACTTGTCTGGATTACGCACCAGCATTCCGACCATATCGGCGGCGCACCGGAGGTGCTCGAGACGTTCCATGTCGAACGATACGTAGACAACGGACGCGACGCCTTAAAGGCCGAAGTGCTGCGAGCGCACCGAACTGCCGAGAAACGAGGTACCGTCATCCAAGTCGTCGACCCAGCGCATACCGCGGTGCCGATAGCGAACGGACCCGACGTGACCCTCACTGCAGTCGCGCCACCGAGCTGGCCTGCCGGATGCTCATCCGACCCGAATGAGTGCAGCATTGGACTTCGGATCGACTTCTGCACGTCGTCGGTCTTGTTCACGGGCGACGCAGAGCACGGCGAGGAAGCGACGGTCGATTCGGGCGGCCCAGTCACGCTCCTTCAGGTAGCGCATCACGGCAGCGAGACCTCCACGACGCCTGGATTCCTGGCAAGGGTGCAACCTCGGTATGCCGTGATATCCGCGGGCAAGCCCGACGAGGGAATGAATCGGGAGTACTGCCACCCGAGAGCGCTCATCGTACGACGGCTTTCGCGCGTCCTCGGCGGCGACGTCTCAATGTCGCTCACCGCTTTTGATGGTGACCGGTGCGACCGCGCGACAGCGGCCGATTGGGTTTCGGTGTCCGCGAGCGACAGACTATGGGCAACTGAACGCGACGGGGACGTCGTGCTTACGACGAGCGGGGATGGAGTCTTCACTCGGCAGTGATGGATACGCGACGGATTCGCTTCGGCCGGTACTACCTGGTCACGACAGGACGTTTCCGACAGTTCGTGGCGGCTTGGAGCGGAGGATGGGAGACGTCCGCGGGCTCGGGCAAGCACACGCATGTGAATGGAGGTAACGGCCTGTTCGCGGTCGCAGGGGGAGGCTTGAATTGGCGGGCAATGGGCTACGAGACTGGCTGGGCAGTGGCCGACAACAGCAACATTGCGCCGACGCACAGCAATCTGGCGTGCGACCCATTCTACGCGACATGGACGACCACAGTCGGGACGCACGAGACACTGCCGATCAATTGCGTGAACTGGTGGGAGGCGTATGCGTTCTGTATCTGGGACGGGGCTTTTCTGCCGAGCGAGGCCGAGTGGGAGTACGCGGCGGCAGGCGGGGATCAGCAGCGCGAATATCCGTGGGGTTCGGCGGATCCTGGCTCGAACAATGCGTACGCGATTTACGGCTGCTGCTACGCGTCTACAACAACAAGGGGATCTTCTCCAACCTGGACGATTCCGAGATGGGCCTGAGGGAGGCGCTGGAGAAGAGCTTCAGCGATGTGCAGATCCAGCGTGTCGGAGTGGTGGCGCTGTTCGAGGCGCGAAGGCCGAAGTGAGGCACTTTTGTAGTCTACGGATTGCAAAGAATCCCGATAGCGTCGACGAGAGAGCCTGAGCGACCAACGATTCCCAATCCGGGACCAGAAGGGCAGCTGAATTCAAATTCGGGGCCCAACTCGTTGCCGCCCTCGCTCGTTCGGACGACGGAATCGACGCCTCTACAATTCAGCCCAATGGAGTGCACGATTCCATCAGATCGACCGTGCATTCCAATCGCCACGCTACCCTGGGGGCAAGCGACGTCGAAGCCGACGTCGTTTCCTTCGCCGAATCTCGGTCCGATGACTCGAGCCGCTTGGTCGGTCACGTCTTCATCCGCCCCCGCACAGACAGCTTGAATGCGGGTAAGGCGTCCGCCCTTTTCTTCGAAGCCTCCCCGAAGTCCTCGAAACGGACGCCCCTCCGGACATCTCCATCGAAATGGATCTCCGCCGCCCCCTGAAGTTGCAAAGGCGGCCATGGGCTTCGTTCCACAAAATCGAGTTTCGGCTTCGAACGGATCGCTGGGAATCCGAAGGCGCGATAGCGCCCAGGAATGTGAGAAGTTCGATAAGAACCGCCCGAGTGTCAGCGGTTCATGAACCGCCTTGTCGAGCAAGGCGAGCTCACCACAATGCAGGGCGTGCCGGGCTGCACTCACGCCCGCGTCATCCTCTCTGGTCGGCGCAGCGTATCGGGCAAGTTCCCACGCGCTCGAGAGTTTCTTTTCGTGTCCTGGCCTTCCCCTCTTCAGGAGCTCGAATCGGGCTACGAACGGCTCCGAGAGACCGAAGACGTCCGCTACCTCGACGGTTGCAGGTAGGTAGTACCCTTCGATCCCGATCGCTCCTGCGGAGATCACTGCCGCAACCCTCGAATCCACTTCGGGCGCAAGTGCTACTGACTCAGGAGATCGAACGACCAGATCCCGCTCCTCACTTCGAAGTATGAGGGCTCGACATCCGCCCGTCGATGTCCCAGGTCCACCCCACGGTAAATCAGGGCAGGCTTTCGCGACGCTGGCCTTGGCGTCCTTTGCGAAGCCGAAAAATGGATGATCGTGAAAGTCGCTCAGTACGATTGGATTCGCCACACCCGAACGTCGCGAATACCAGCCACGTTCGTCGCCAATGTTGCAGACGTTTTCGGAGCGCACGCGCAGAGTCGATGCGCAGATTGGAACCCAGATAGCGATCACTGCAGCGGCGGCGAGAACCGCAAGACCCCGAGGGTGAAGGATGTGGGCTGGGAGCGGGACGATCGAGACCGGAAGAAGCGCGGCAAACAGAGCGGGGATGAACATTCGCCCGTGCATGTAGTCGCCGCCCATCGCCACGATGAACAGCGTGTGCAACACCGCGGCGAAAGGGAGCAAGAACGCCGTCCCGAACGCCAGCCATTCGCGGGAATTCGCAAGTGACCAGAGTCTTTGCAGCGATACGCCGCCCAAAGCGACCAGCGGAAACACGAGCCCATATGTGCGAAAAAAGTTGTTAAAATAGCATTCACCTTGGGCCCAATGCCCCGAAAACGCTTCTTTCGCGATGGCGGTGTTGGGAATGACTGCCGCGTAGTACCCCATACGAAAGACTTGGTACGCGGCCGGAATCGCTGCAGCGCCGAAGATCGTGACCCCCGCTGCCCAGATAGTTCGATAGCCGCCGAGAGAGCACGCGTGCAGAAAAGCGATCGCTAGAAATACGACACTATAGAGCGCGAGCTCGGGACGAATCATCGGACCGAGACCGATGAGCACCGCGCAAGCGAACCTGCGCGAACGGCTCCGAGGTCCGAGTCCGTGAGCCAACGCAGCGAAGGCGCCTCCGAGCCACGCCAAACTCAATCCCGTTTCGAGCCCTGAGGAAGCGTAGTCCCAGCACGCGGGGATCGACGCGAAGACGATGGCTCCGCACGGAAACTCGAGGCTCCGCCGATTTCCCCATTGAGCTCGGTGAAGACGCCAGGCTCCGAGCTGTGCAAGCCCGAGACCCGCCATAGTGAGCCCAATGCCTGCGATAGCGGCGCCGTATTCCAGCCGTATTCCGACAGCTCCCATGAGCGCGAGGAATGCAAGCCATAATGGGCTCGTAGCCGCCTCAACGCGTTCGCCCACGTTGAACACTGGACCCGCGCCGTGGATCCAATTTCGAGCGATTCGAAGATTGATAAACCCATCGTCATCCATCCATCGCCGTGCGAATGCACCCATTGCGAGTACGAGGACAGGCAAAGCCAGGGCAGCTGCACGCAACGCGAATCGCGACCGCGAAAAGACCTTCCACGAACCGACGCGATTCCAAAGTTTTCTCGTCATCGCGGGACTTGTGCCCACGGCCAAATCGTCGGCCGGCGTGCGCTCATCGCTCAAGGGAGCGACGTCCCGAGTCGAGGTGGCATCCCAATTCATCGCAAGGCGGCAGTAGCAGCATCCATACCGGAAGCAAGGCGACTGCATGTAATTGGTCAATCTTCGGGATATGCGAGGATCGTTTCCCACAGGGTGCACACCGAGACCAGGGCAGGCACGTCGCGATTGGCACGGTTCGGCGCACCTTCCCAGGCGGGTTGACCCACCATCTTGTATACATCTCCGACTTGTCGGCGACGCTGGCGCTGCAAGCGAGGGCATGCGCGTGCCGACGCAGTGACGGCGAAGTTCTTCGATCCGAACCTGTGCGGACAGCGATCGAGCCGACGTTCACGCTTCGCAGGGCGCGAGCGCTTGCGGAATCGCTCCCCGCACCCATCGAAGCGTGGCAGAGCACCGACAAGGCGATGGCTCGCGAGGACAACTACCTTCTCATCGACGGCACTGCGGCAAACGACAGTGCTGCCCTTGGGGCCACTCTGGAAAAGGCCTTTCCAGCATTCAAAACCTAGACATTGACAAGTACGCGCCACAGCCACAATCGATCTCGCGGCGGACCGGCATGTTGTCGTACGATGCGCTCCATGCGCCTCTCGATAACGTGGCTTCTGCTCCTGGTGTCATGCGGAACGGCTCCTGCAGCGCGCAGCCCGATGCGTGAACGGCTGGGAAGATTCGAAACGACTCAGCTCGAAACCGTCGTCCGGACGTGTCTGGAAACTGCCGGTTGGCGTGCGGACCCGATTACTGGCAACGTCGCGGGAACCAACGCGGTCACCGCGTACCGGAAGGACGACCGAACCGAAGTCCTCGTTTATCCGCCGGACACGCTTCCACGAATCACTGGAGGCCCCGACTATTCCGACCCGTTTTGGTCGTGCCTCGATCACAATACTCGCGATGTCCCGAGCCCTTCGCCCTCCGCATCCAAATCGGAGGGGCCGTAGCGCTATCGACTTCGCGCCTGATCTCTCCCGCCTCGTCAGTACCTTCGGCCCCCCGAGCTTCCGACGCCTCGAAGAGTTACGCGCAGTGGGAGCGACCGCTTTTCGCATCAATGCCTCCCATATGTCGCCTCGAGACGTCGCCCTCCAAGCGGTAGCCGTTTCGCGCATGTCTGCACCCCGTCCCCTGCATCGTGGATCTGCAGGCGGCCAAGATGGCGTGTCGGACACCTCGATAGCCGCGAGGGTCGCGGAGTTCGCAGAGGTCGATGACGTGCCCTGGATGGACGACACGTTCATGAGGCTGTCCATCGACAGCGGCAGATCGGCCTGAGGCTAGACGCGCCCGACTCGTAGGGTTCGGAAACTCATCGTGACGCCCTACGCTACTGCGCGCTGGTAGAGCCGCATCAATCCACTGGGCCGAATGCGGCAATGGATCGGGGTACCAAAATCCGGATATCGCTACTTGCGCGTGGGTCGGAACGAGTGACAATCAGGCAGTGGGTAGCGGTTCGACGACGACGTCAAATCGTACATAGCCGCGGCGTCCTTCAGGCGCCGCATCGTGCGCGACGAGACGCTCGCGCAGACCATGGCTGGCGAGCTCGAGGGCGCGATGATGGCAGTACGGATTGTTGCCCCGCCGCCCGGTCACGGCGATGGCTGTGGCCGAGCAGCCCCCACGGCATATCGACGCGTAATAGCAGCCAGCGCAGTAGCCCCACGTCGGATTCCTGACGAGACCCAGTCGAAGTTCCTCGGCGCCTTCCCAGCAATCAACGATTGACTGGATACGGACATTGCCCCCGCACGTCTCGCGGGCGTCGAGCGCCGCGCATCCAGCCATGTTTCCCGCGCTGTCGATGCTGATCATCGAAACGCCTGCACCGCATCCACGGGTGTACCCTTGCTCGGACGTGAACTTTCGCAGCGAGTGCTCGTGCGGTCCAAAGTATCCGAGGTTGCAAGCCGCGTTGACCCGAAGCCCCTTCGCATCGCAATAGTCGATGACGGACGCGACCAAAGGAATCATCTCGAGAAGATCGTAGGGTTGTATCCACAAGCTCTTTGCGGTGCTCGCACGCCCCATGGGAATCATGAGTTGCAGTTGCCATCCGTAGAGTCCTTTGCCGAGGAGGACGTCAGCAAGGACCGGAAGCTCTCGCCAGTTGCTGGCGTTGAGCTGCGTGTTGCAGCCGACCGGAACGCCCGCTCTCCGGAACGCCTCAATGGCTCGGTGCGCTCGGTCGTAGCTGCCCGCCGTCCCCCGCAGTTTGTCATGGATATCGGCGGGACCGTCGAGCGACACGGCGACGCGATCGAGACCCGCTTCCCGTGCACGTTGAGCGACACGTTCGTCGACGGCTCCACCGGCGGTAATGAGCGTGCACTCGACGCCGAGGGTGTGAACGGCTCCGATGATATCGAGCCAGTCTTCGCGAAGATAGGTTTCGCCACCGATCAGCGTAATCGACTCGGCGCCAAGGCGGACGAGCTGCGCGAAGACGTCCCGCAGCTCGTCGCTCGACAGCTCCTCGTAGGGGACATGGCGTCCCGCGCGGGAGCCACAAAAACTGCACGCCTGGTCGCATCGGAGCGTTGTCTCGACAAACGCGGTCTGAATCGTCCTGGCGACGCGACGGATTCCCATAGGGACCACCATGATATGATTTGCCGGAGGTGACGATGCGAAACCTTGTCTTGTGTGGTGGGTGCGCCCGCCACGTGTTCGTCGGAGACCGAATCTGTCCGTTTTGTGGTCTAGCGGCGCCTCTCGCATCGGGGCGATCGATGTCTCATCGGCTTGGTGGAGCGGCGGTGGCCCTCGTGACCGTCGCGGCGTGCGGTGGGCACGCGGCAGACGATGGATCGATGGCTACCTCGGATGCTTCGACCCAAGCCGCCGATGCAGCTCTGGCCGACGTAGTCCCTGGTAGTTCGACGGATGCGTCTGCGGTCGAGGCCAATCCCGACTTAGAGGCCGCGGCTCCCGATGCCCTCGGAGCGGACGCCCTTGAGGTCGTTGATTCAGGCAGCTCACCGAACGGCGACGGAGCGACGGACGCCGCCGAGGAGCTCGACGCAGAGTATTTCAGCGACGTTTGGATTCCGCCACCGTACGGGCTTCCCCCGGGGCACTGAGATTTCGGCGGCGAGCGTCAGCTTATCGATCGGGTTGGTAGCGATCCCGAAAAAGCGCAGCATTTCGATCTCGAGGCGGTCGAATGTGGGGATTGTCGAATCCGAAGTGAGCCACCAGCGTGTCCTTGCCGCCGGGGGCCACGCAGTTGACGATCGGGCGAAGTCGATGGGCCAGCCAACCCCCGTCCGGCTCGTCCCAGCTGTCCCCCTCGACCGCGGACTGCTCACTTGCTGTCTGCTCCTGTTCGTCTGAGCGGACCGCGCAGCCTGCCACCCCTAGCCCGACAAGCGCGAACGACACGAATCCCCAGGTTGAGCGCCGCTCAGGTCACCATCAAAAGCCTTCGAAACATTCGCAAGTACCTCGAGATTCACAAGAGGGCCCCCGCCGAACACGAGATGCAAGCGTTCTTCGGAACCTCGCCGCCCGCTGTCCATCGGATGGTCATTGTGTTGGCCAAGAAGGGCTTGATCACGCGAGAACCTGGCGTAGCCCGGTCGATTCAACTCGCCCCGGGCGCGGGCGCCAGCGAGGACGAGATCGCAGCTGTTGGATCCTCGACCCGCCCGCCCAACGAGATCACCGAACCCCTTGATCCTCCGATTGCCCCGCTCGTTGAGGCACTCTGCTCCGACGCGCGCATCCTCACGAAAGGTTCATGTTGGGGGCATGGCAAAAAGCCAGCGTACATCGACCTGGCCGTCGAAGGGATCGAAGGTCTTCGGCTTTTCGTTGAGCGCCTGAACGTCGTCGACCGCCGCTTCCGCGATGAGGCGTTCTTCGAAATGAGCTTGAACTGGAGTGACGGGGTCGTGACCTCGTGCGCGTTCGACGTCTTCCCGAATTGGATCATGCTTTCGTGGATGATCGAGGGGTCGGGCCGCAGGGGCGCCCCGTCCGCCCAGTTGCTTGCGAATATCGCGCAGGCCTACATGGCGGCTTCAAGACAGAGAGCGAAACCTCGACGATCCTCGTGATTCCTACGAATCGGGTCGCGCAAACGCCCCACCGCGCGCCGACTTGCGTCACGGGAGATGATGCTCTGCAATCGGTACCAGCTAACTCCGCGATTCCTGGTCGCTTAACGCTTACTTAGACACGGCGGATCCTATCGAAACGGCCCTCGCGGAGGCGCTCACAAAGGCAGCGACCACCTGGCGGTTTGACATGGTTGGGCAGCTTGCGCGGGAGCTCAAAGCGCGACGGGCGTGGAACCCCGCTACCTCGAGTCGATCCAACCTTGAACCAGAACCCTGATCGCCATCAGCAGCGCGGGCACAAGGAGCGCCAACGATGCCCTAAGGCGCTGCTGCTCCCACCACTCCGCCCGTCGCCATGGCGGCAATCGCTCAACCAGGTGCGGCAACGATTTGCTCTCGATGCGGAGCCTGTACGCTTTGCCGTGATCTTGGTCGCGCACACAAGCATTCTAGCAGCCTCCGGGCAGCGCGCCGACGGACCCAGGAGCAGCGTATAAGCATGCCATCGAAGCCCAAGGCCCCACTATCGACCGAGATCGTCGAGGGCGCCGTAGACACAGTGGTTGCGACCGGTGCGGCGGGCGCATTGGCAACTCCAGGAATCGAGATTGGCACCGCCGCGGCTATGGGATGTCTCGCGTCCATCCTTCCGGCTGTGTTTGGGGCCGCTGTAGACCGGCTCCGAGCTCACGGCAGAGCAAGAAGCGGAGGCCAACGATGAAAAGGAGCGTGCCAGACGTGGGCTCGGCCCTCGCATAGGGCGACGCGAGCGGTCACTCCCTACCGACGTGCACGGGGGGCAACCTGCACGGAGTCAGCTCGTGCCCGACACCAGTCCTGCACGAGCGGGCGCAGTACAGAATTGGCGACGACCGTCGTGCATGAAGTGTAAGTGCGAACGGAGGGACTTGAACCCTCACAAGAGTTACCTCGCCAGAACCTGAATCTGGTGCGTCTGCCAATTCCGCCACGTTCGCAAGTGATTCTTGGGGCAATTGCCGGGGTAGTCGTCTCCAAGCTCGAAGATGCACTCGCCTAGCGGACCCAGTTCCACTAGCTGCCAGGACCGCGCCCTGCGGCGGTAGCGGTTTACCATCACGCTGGTCGTGTGCCCAGTGCGTTCCGCCACCTTTGGCTCAGTCTTCGCCGCAATGGGAAAAAAGAGCCCGTCCAAGCTTCGACCGATGACACTCATGGCGCCTGCCTGGACTCAAATGGGATACGTTTCGCTCTCGGATTCCGTGGCGAACCGTCGCTATAACCACTATTTTGCGGCCGGCTTGGGTTTGGCATCGCTTGCGCTTGTCTGCACAACGTACGCGTGTCAGGCCGACGCTCAGACGTCGAACGGGTTCCGCCGCGAGACCAACGCCGACCCCAGCGGGGCAAGTGCGCCGGTCCCATCGCCCTCATCGAGAAGGCCTTCGCCGCCGCTGGCGGTGCCAGTGGTTCCGACGCGTGCATCCGACGCCGATTCGCCCGCCGTGTCGACGATTGCACCCTCCTCGCCGTCGTCGCCGCTTGTTCCGATCACCGCCACAACTGCCGAAAGTCAGCTCATGCCGCCCAATCGTTCCCCGATGCCCTGGATCCTGCTCGGGATTGGTGGGGCGGGGCTCGCGGTCGGAGCCTTCACCGGTGTCCTTGCCATGAGCTCGCACGCGACACTCGCCGAGCGGTGTCCGGCCGCCTACTGCCCTCCAGCGGAGCGCGACGACCTCGCGAGCTACCATACGCTAGGAGCCATTTCGACCACCGGCTTCATCGTCGGCGGCGTCAGTATGGTCGCCAGCGTCGTGTGGTTTCTCACGCAAACAAAGTCCGAACATACAGCCACACGTGGGATTCACCGGACCGAGCCGGAAGACGAGGCGACCCGTCCAATGATTTTCCCGTCGGCGCTCGGAATTCTTGGAAGGTTCTGATATTCGACGGTCGTGCTGACGCAGACTAGAAATGAGCCACGTCTTCTGATCCATGACTGACGCCATCGTCTTCCGCCGCGCTCGTGCAATCGATCCCGCTCAGCAGCTCGATGCGGAGGTCGACGTCGTGGTCGAACGCAGCCACATCAGCCGCATTGGGCGCGACGCGGCCCGAGACATTCCTCCGAGCGAACGTGTGCGGGTCGTCGAGGCCGAAGGGGCATGGATTCTTCCAGGCCTAGTCGATATTCACGCCCACCTGCGGGAGCCCGGTTTCGAAGGAAAGGAGGACATCGCGAGCGGACTTCGAGCGGCCGCGGCGGGTGGATTCGTAGACGTCTGCTGTATGGCCAACACCCGTCCCGTCAACGATACGCGCGTCGTGACAGAGATGCTCGTGGCCAAGTCGCGCGCACTTGGCATCGTCCGGCTGCATCCTATCGGCGCTATCACCGTCGGCCTGGGCGGCACAGAGCTCAGCGATATGGCGGACATGAAGGATGCTGGAGCCGTCGCAGTGAGCGATGACGGGCGCTGCGTCACCAGCAGTCAGGTCATGCGCCGCGCGCTCGAATACGCTTCGACGTTCGACCTCCCAGTCGTTCAGCACGCCGAGGACACGACGCTGACGGAAGGCGCGCAGATGCACGAAGGTTCGGTTTCGACGCGCCTCGGCCTGCGAGGCTGGCCACGCGTCGCCGAAGACATCATCGTCGCGAGAGACCTGATCCTCGCCGAGTACGTCAATGCGCGCTACCACGTCGCCCATGCTTCGACGATGGGAACTGTCCGACTTCTCCGTGATGCAAAGGCGCGCGGTGTGCGAGTGACAGCCGAGGTGACTCCCCATCACCTGCTTCTCACTCACGAAGCGCTGCTCGGCTACAATACGGCGTGCAAAGTCAATCCTCCGCTCCGGGAAGCGGCTGACGTGGAGGCCTTGCGCTCTGCCCTTGCCGACGGGACGATCGACTGCATCGCGACAGACCACGCGCCGCACGGCATCCTAGACAAGGACGTCGAGCTCGCTGAAGCCGCGCCTGGAATGGTTGGCCTCGAACTCTGTCTACCGCTTCTCATGGGCCTCGTCAGGGCCGGAGCCATGCCGATTTCCCGTTTGGTCGAATCCCTTACGACGGGTCCCAGCCGAGTGGTCGGCATCGAACCGCCGCGGCTCAAGGAGGGCGCGCGAGCGGATCTCGTACTCTTTGACCCACGCGTCCGCTGGAAGGTCGACCCGACCAAGTTTATGAGTAAGAGCCAAAATACGCCGTTTGCAGGCCACACGATCGACGGGAAAGTGTGGATGACGGTTTGCGACGGATGCTTGGTCCACGAGTGGGAGTCAACGTGAGCGAACGACGGAACACTGAGCGAGCATGGCTCGTTCTGGCTGATGGAAGCACATTTGCTGGGCGAAGGTTTGGCGCCCTCGGAACGACCACCGGGGAAGCGGTCTTCACGACCGGAATGACCGGATACCAAGAAGTGCTCACGGATCCCTCCTACTACGGGCAGATCGTCACCATGACCGCCCCGGAGATTGGCAACGTCGGGGTCAACGACGCGGACGCGGAATCAGTCAGCGGATTGCCGCAAGTGGCAGGCTTCATCGTACGTGACGCAAGCCCCGTGACGTCGAACTGGCGCGCCGAGGAGTCCCTCGACTCGTACCTCGCTAGGCACGGCATCGTCGCCATTACGGATGTCGATACACGCAAACTCACTCGACATCTGAGAGACCACGGGGCCCAGAATGCCGCCATAGGCGGTGAGGATCCCGAGATACTTCTCTCCAAAGCACAGCGTGCACCCGACATGAACGGGCTCGATCTCGTTCGGCTCGTCTCTCCCAAGGAGCCGTATTCCTGGACTGAAGGTCGCAGCGAGTGGGGCACGTGGAGTGCGCGGCCGAGCTCTCGACATGTGGTGGTCATCGACTGCGGGATCAAGCGCAATATCCTGCGTTGCCTCGTGGACGCTGGATGCAGGCTCACCGTCGTCCCCGCCGACACGAAGGCGCCCGACATCATGGCCCTCAAGCCGGACGGCATCTTTCTCTCGAATGGTCCCGGTGACCCCGCAGCGGTCGAGTACGTCGTCGAGGCGATTCGCTCTCTCCTTGGGCAGAAGCCGATTTTCGGAATCTGCCTAGGTCATCAGCTGCTCGCTCTGGCACTCGGAGCAAAAACCTACAAGCTCAAGTTCGGACATCGAGGGATTAATCAGCCTGTCAAAGACCTGGCGACGGGCCGTGTCGAGATCACGACTCAGAACCACGGATTCTGCGTGGACCTTGCGACGCTCCCCGCGGGGGCTAGCTCAACGCACGTGCACTTGAACGATGGAACATCCGAAGGACTGTCCATGCCAAGCCGACGTGCCTTCAGTGTCCAATACCACCCAGAAGCCGCTTCTGGACCGCACGACGCGCTTTACATGTTCGATCGATTCATTCAATCGATGGACGCATAGGCCATGCGGACGTTGCACCTCGTCAGTCTCGGCTGCGTGAAGAACCGGGTCGACAGCGAGGTCATGCTCGGAGTCGCTGCGCGCGACGGATTTCGCATCGTCGAGGACCCCAATCAGGCTGAGGTCATCGTCGTCAACACATGCGGTTTCATCGGCGAGGCGAAGAAGGAGTCGATCGATACGATTCTCGAGCTCGCACAACATAAGTCACGGGGCACATGCCAAACTCTCGTTGTCGCCGGATGCCTGGCACAGCGATATGCGAGCGAGCTCGCAGACCAAATGCCGGAAGTGGATCACTTTCTTGGTTCGAGTGACATGCTGAAGCTCGGGAGCGTTCTTTCCGGTAGCGCGCAGCGGGTGCTCGTCGGCAATCCAGCCGATTGGGTCATCGCCGCGACCGACCCGCGCGTTCTTACGCAATCGCGCGCAAGCGCATGGCTCAAGATTGCCGAAGGGTGCAATCGCACCTGTTCCTTTTGTGTTATTCCGCAGATCCGTGGGGCGCAGCGCTCTCGCCTAGCCGATGACGTTGTCGCGGAAGCGGAACGTCTCGTCGGGAGCGGAGTTATCGAGCTCAATATCGTCTCTCAGGACACCGTCGCCTACGGGCGCGATATTCCGAAGGACAAACGAGTTGCTCTCGCCGAGGTCGTGCGCCGAATCGCGGACCTCCCGGGCGTGCGCTGGGTCCGGCTCTTCTATCTTTATCCAGAGCTCTTGGACGATTCGCTCGTCGACCTACTTGCTCACCATCCTCGAGTCTTGCCGTACGTAGATATGCCTCTTCAGCACGCGTCCGATTCCATGCTCGCGCGGATGCGACGGGGCCACGGGATCGACCGTCAGAAACGGATCGTCGATGACTTGCGGCGCACGATTCCAGACCTCGTCATGCGCACGGCGTTCATCGTGGGGCATCCGGGTGAAACGCAATCAGAATTCGACGAGTTGTGCTCGTTCGTGCAGTGGGCCCGTTTCGAACATGCCGTCGTGTTTCGCTACTCGGACGAAGAGACGTGCGCGGCACACGACTACAGTGACAAGGTGCCGCCGCTCGTCATCGCCAATCGAGCTCGTAAGCTCATGGCGATTCAGCGGCGCATCGCACGCGAGAAGAATCGGTCGCTCATCGGGCGGGAGCTCGACGTTCTCGTCGATGGCGCTAGCGAGGATCATGATCTGGTCATGAAAGGCAGGCACGCCGGACAAGCTCCCGACATCGACGGATGCGTCTATCTGTCCGAAGGCGAAGCCCACGCCGGAGAAATGCGTCGCGTGCGAATCGTTCAATCGAGTGACTGGGATCTCGTCGGAGAACTGCTCGACGAAGCCGAGTCCACGCGGCGACGTGTGGGTCTCAAAGTCATCGGCGCCTAGAAGGCCGGTGTCTTTCGGTCGATCCCTTCGCGATGCCGACGTCGATCGTCCTCGCCTACGGGAAGTAGGCTCCGGGCGTTCGCCATCGGCCTCGCTCGGTTTCGACCGAAATACACCGACCTTCTCACCAATGACTCCCACGAGCGCCTCCGGGCGATCCCTTCTCACCAATGACTCCCACGAGCGCCTCCGGGCGATCCCTTCTCACCAATGAGTCCCACGAGCGCCTCCGGGCGATCCCTTCTCACCAATGACTCCCACGAGCGCCTCCGGGCGATCCCTTCCACCAATGA